>JAAUYH010049627.1_pt1 | contig 19825 bp, 18 predicted proteins | sample 7278061 | NCBI WGS metagenome assembly JAAUYH01 (sample SAMN14350203, study PRJNA611818) | marine sediment metagenome | isolation source: surface marine sediment (0.6m) | place: French Polynesia: Moorea | collected 2018-08 | reverse complement strand
TCGCGATATTGCTGGTTTAATTGTTCTAGACCTTTATATTGAGAAGTATAACCACAATAAGAAGCCACATTAACAATTAACAGTACCTTACCTGCATATTCAGATAACTGTTTATCTTCACCGTTCATTGTTTTGACTGTAATATCGGAGATAGTGTTACTCATGAGATTAATTACTAAATTTTCGCTCCAATTGATTCCCTATGAATTTTACAATATCATCACAACCCAAGCGAATAGCTTCCTTTGATGATTTATCTGTCAGAGTTTACGAAGAAGACAGAGAATTAGCCCAAGATGCTGCTAGACTTGCTCGCAATTACTTACAATCTCGTCTTCAACAGCAAGAAATAGCCAGGTTTGTTTTAGCCACAGGCAATTCACAAATTAAATTTTTAGAGGCTATTACTACTGAAGAGTTAGACGAAGTCCAAGCAGGATCTTCTCTAAAAGGGCAGAGTACCTTGGACTGGTCGAGAATAATCTTTTTTCATCTGGACGAATACTTAGGAATTTCAGAAGAGCATCCTGCTAGTTTTCATTATTATCTACATCACAAAGTAGAACAAAAAATCCCCTTACAAAAATTTCATTATCTTCAAGGAGATGCGCTTCAACCTCTTGAAGAATGTTACCGCTATAGTAATTTGTTGCGACAAAAGCCGATCGATCTTTGTCTTCTGGGTGTTGGAGAGAACGGGCACTTAGCTTTTAATGAACCAACAGTAGCAGATTTTGCCGATTCTCGGTTAGTAAAAATTGTCAAATTAGAAGAAACAACTCGTCAACAGCAAGTAGATAGTTGTTATTTTTCTAGTCTAGAAACAGTACCTCAGTACGCTTATACTCTAACTATTCCCGCAATTTGTTCGGCTAAAAAAATTCTTTGTTTGGTATCGGGAAAACATAAAGCAGAAGTAGTCAAGACGATGTTACACAGTCCTATTAATATTAATTGTCCTGCTTCTATTTTAAGAAAGCAAAAACAAGCTACCTTATTTCTCGATCGCCATTCAGCTAGTTTACTTTGACTGCTGTTTTTCTTCTCTTGGTTTTACAGGGTTTTTACCAAGTAAAAACAGTAGCATACTACGAAGCTTATCTTTATCTCGATCGCTCGTCTTTGTTTTCAGATTTAGTCTACTTCAAAAGAAAGCGGTTTGGGCTTATCGATACCATAACCTTGAGCGTAATCTACACCTAGTTTACGTAGTTTTTCAATAATTGGTTCATTTTCGACAAATTCAGCAATAGTCTGCATATGCATCACATGACCAATGCGATTAAAACAGTCTACCGTAGCATGATCTACGGGGTCGTCGAGAATATTTTTGACAAAACTACCATCTATCTTGAGAAAATCTACAGGTAAATTTTTGAGATAAGCTAAAGAACTCATCCCACTACCAAAATCATCGAGAGCAAAAAGACAACCCAATTGTTTTAATTCATCGATAAATTCGGCAGCTTTGGCTAAATTAGAAATAGCAGCAGTTTCGGTAATTTCAAAACAAATATTACTATGAGAAATAGGATAAAGAGCAAATTGCTCTTTTAAGAAGATAAAAAATAAATCGCTATTAATACTAGCTCCAGAAAGATTAATAGTGTAAATTACGTTAGTACTATGATTGCCTGGAAGCGTTTCTTTACTTTGTTGACTTTGGCAGTAATTATGATACGCAGCAAAAAAAGTGGCAATTACCCAACGATCGATGGCTGGCATAAGATCGTAATTTTCGGCAGCAGGAATAAATGCCATTGGAGGTACTAACTTTCCTTCTGTATCTAACAGACGCAACAAAATTTCATAGTGTTCTTGGCGATTTTTCTCTTTTAAAGGAATAATTTTTTGGCAATAGAGACAAAAACGATTCTCTTCTAAAGCGCGAGTTATACGAGTAACCCATTGTCTTTCTTTTCTTTGCCTAGTTAATTCGCAATCGTCATGACGATAGACAAAAACTCGATTACGTCCTTTTTCTTTGGCAGCGTAGCAAGCAGCATCTGCTGCACTCAATACACTACTAAAATTATGACTATCTCGGTCTATAGCAACTAAACCAATACTGACACTAAGAGTAAAAATTTTGTCTTCCCAAGAAAACCGAAATTCTTGAATTAAAGTTCTAATTGTATTAGCAATATGCTCTGCTTCATCAAGAGAACATTTTTTTAGTAAAATACCGAATTCATCACCACCAAGACGGGCAAAAATATCAGAAGAACGAATTAAACTTTTGGTTAGTATAGTTAATTGACGTAATAATTCATCTCCTCCTACATGACCACAAATATCGTTAACAACTTTAAACTGGTCTAAATCTAAATAACATAAAGTATGTTGAGCGACGTTTGCTTTACTAGTTAAAATTGCTTCGGTTACTTGTACTTCAAATTCTTGACGATTATATAATCCTGTTAGAGTATCGTGTTTAGTTTGCCAAAAAAGCTGATGTTCTAATTGGCGAGATTGAGTAATATCACGAGCACAAGCATAAATTAATCTCTTGTCTATGTCCGATCTAGCTTTCCACTCTAACCATTTATAAGAGCTATTTTGACATAAGTAGCGATTTTCCCAATAAATTACAGAAGTTGTTTGAGCGAGTTGTTCGATGATTTCTAAAGTTTTAGCTCGGTCTTCTTCATGAACCAAGCTTGAGAAAGGCTGAGCTATTAATTCTTGTGTCGAGTAACCAATAATTTGCAGAAAAGATTTATTAACCTGCTTTAGGTATCCGTCTAACCCAATCACGCAAAATAATTCTGAAGAAAGATGAAAAAATATCTCTAATTCCCTAGGAAATTTTATACTAATATCTTCAGAAAACTCTAACTGCAAAGGTTGTTGGCTATTTTTTGATAAGGTCATAAAATAGAAGATTTCTGTTAATTATACTTATTAATTAGAGCGATCCCGCATCGGCAGTGCAAGAAGTAGAAACGTTTTTAAGGTTTCTGCCAAAGAATGCACGCCGAGCAAGGGAAAGGGCGAGTGGTGACTTACACAAGTATCAGTCATTGATTTGCAGTAAATTAGTCTAGAAATTAAATAGATAGTATTATGAGTTGTTATATTGCAATTATTATTCTGTATCACCTAAATTTAATAAATTTTCTAGCAAATTAATAACCGTAATTATACTTAAATTCTTATTCTTCTTACTTTCTTCATAAAAAAATATTAAGAGTAATTAGAGCGAGTTTATTTACCAAGAAAAGATAGTAAAATTGACAATAATTAATTAAATATTTAAAATTTTGGATTCGACCGATAATAATTTTCACTTCTATTTCCAGCTTATTTTTGCTTGTTCTAGTACATAAGCTGATACTTCTTTAATTTCTTTCTCTGTAAGACGGTCTTGATATGCCGGCATATTATTTTTACCATTGGTAACTAAAATTGCGATCGCTTCAAGAGAATCTAATTTATTTCTATGCAAAGCCCTTAAAGATAAATTTTTGCCCCGTCTGATAATATTACCGCCATGAGGATGACATCCCGCACAATTGATTTCAAAGATTTTAGCAGAGTTATCGATATCTGCTGCCAAAGAAGCAGGAGAAAAAACCGAAAAAATTGATAATAGCAATAAAATCAGCAAAAATCGTCTCATTTTTATCGAGCCTTTTTTTTCATGATTAATAATTAATACTAGGGCTTAGATGAATAAGCTGTTAGGCATTACTCTATCTATCGTAGCTTTTGGTTAAGATTTGAAACTTGCAAAATATCGGTTAAGGTAGAACAATAGTTTTTTTGCCCAAAACTGGCTGAATTGACGCAGTTTTGATAAACAAAGTGACGATAGTTTAACGAGAATTTACTCCAAGAATCCATCTGAATCCGAAATACTTTAATTAGAATATTAGCTAGCCAAATTGATAAAGGAATACGGAAATAAATTTTTTTATTAAAATAAGCAGCCACTTCTTTAATCGCTTCGTCAACGGTAATAGCAGATGAACCCAAAACGAACTGATTACCTGCTTTTCCTGTTTGGGTATCTCTAAATGGTGAAGGCGGACGATCTACTAGATAGCTTACAATTTGAGCGATATCATAGGCATGGATAAAATGAAAACTACCATCGGCTTTTAAGTAACGAATTAAGCCAATCCATTTAGTTACCTCTGGTATACCAGAAGAAAGATGAGAAATAGGCTTATTTTCATCTCCACCAAAAACTAGGGTAGGAAATAAAGTAGTAATGCGATCGGCTATGGGTAAACTAGATAGTCGAGCAAAACACTGATATTTAGTCCGAATGTAGTCTATACCAAAACGCTCTGCTTCAGGTAATAATTCATTATGGCGATCGAGAATACTGGCAGTAGAAAAATAAAGAACTTGCTCGCAAATATCGGGGTTCAACATCTTAAGCAAAGCTAGAGTTTTGACTACATTAATTTCATAAGCTTCTGCTGCACCACCCCAAGCCGTTGCCACCAGAATAGCAACATTAATGTCTTTCTGCAACAGATTACTATATTCCTCGATATTACGTAAATCTCCTTGCAGAATATGAATACCAGGACGATATTGGCGATCGAATTTTAGTTTATCTGGATTTCTAACTAGTAAAAATAACTCATGGTCTGTTTTTTGAATCAAATTTTCGGCAATATAGTGACCGATACAGCCACTAGCACCAGTCATAAAAATGCGCTTCATCTTAATTTAAGTAGCAAGTAGCGAGTAGCAAGTAGCGAGTAGTTAGTAGTTAGTAGTCAGTAGCAACTTACTGATGGGAAAGAACTTATTTCTCATAAAGATATATGTAGTTAAAATACACATCAGCTTAGTTAAAAAGGAAAAAGCTACTAAATATAATACATATCTTTCTCCTTTTAACTTTAGATAGCTTTTCTCAAGTAGATAAGGTACGAAATTTTCCGTCCGCGAAGTGACTACCGAAGGTCTCTGCGAATTCCGAACTTATTTTAATCGATCGACTTGCTTGGCAGTTTCAAAGAAAAAGCGCACATTGTCTTCTGGAGTACCAACTAATACCCCATGTCCCAAGTTGAGAATATGACCGCGATTTCCTGCTTTGCGAACAGTATCGACAATGCGGTCGCGAATAAAATCTTGCGAACCAAATAAAACTCCAGGATCGATATTACCCTGTACTTTCATATCTTTTCCTAGTCTAGCTCTGGCTTCTGCCATATCTACAGTCCAGTCTACACTGACAATATCTACACCAGATTGTCCCATTCTTTCTAACACGCCCGCACTACCACTGATATAGAGAATTAAAGGAGTATCGGGATGAGTTTCTTTAACTTGACGGACTACTTGTTGTTGATAGGGTAAAGCAAAGGTTTCGTAGTCTTGAGGACTTAGTTGTCCAGCCCAAGAATCGAACAATTGTACTACTAGCGCGCCACAATCAATTTGATAGCGAACATAGATAGCGATCGCATCGGCTAGTTTACTCAAGAACTGATGAAGCATTGCCGACTCAGAAAAAGCCATTCCCTTAATAATAGAATAATTTTTAGAGCTTTTTCCTTCGATCGCATAAGCTGCTAGAGTCCAAGGTGCACCGACAAAACCTAAAACAGTTGACTTATTACCGACTTCAGCACGCAAAGTTTCTAAAATAGTCTTGATAAAAGGTAAAGACTTTTCTGGGTTTAAAGAATGAAGACGATCGATTTGTTCTTGGGTACGAATCGGAGTTTCAAACAAAGGTCCTTTACTCTCAACGATATCAAAATCGATACCGATACCAGGTAAAGGGGTTAAAATATCTGAGAACATAATTACCCCGTCGGGTTGAAATGCTCGCCAGGGTTGTAAAGAAATTTCAATAGCAATCTCGGGATTTTCGGAACGTTCCCTAAATCCAGGATATTTTTCTCTTAGATCGCGATATACTTTCATATATCTACCCGCTTGACGCATCATCCAGACAGGAGGACGGTTTACAACTTCTCCACGAGCAGCTTTTAAAAGTAAAGGAATTTCGTTATTTTCTGTCATGATATTTATACTTTTAATAGAGGCATTTTTGAGCGCAATTGCTAGCTTACCATTCCGCGAGTAATCAACAGATATCTTGCAACCCCACGGTATAAATCTTGGTTAAGCCAAGCGCGCCAAAGTCTCTAGTAGTAAGTGAATAGATTGACATCATTAAATATAAGTATGTCAAGAAGTGTTAAATTTCCTAAGTTCTTCTGACTTGGTAATTCTATTTTTCAAGCAAGTCTAGACCTTTTTTGACCGTGTAAGTAACTATTTAAAAATAGTCAAAATCTTTTAAATTATCATAAATTTTCGGGCAAAATTGTATAAAGCCATCTCTTCTAACTGGACAAATATTCTGAGATAGAGATATTTTGGGGGAGTATTAGTTATTTTTAAAAAGTATTTTATCTCTAGTAATGAATAAAAAAAGTTGGAACATAGCTAGCTTTTATTTGGCTACTATAACTATTCCTATCTTTACGACTTTACCTACTTTTGCTTTTACTATTAATTCAGAGAAAGTGTCCAATATCACAGCTAAAGATATTAATAAACCTTTTACTATTCGTTTCGATGGTAAAGTTGAAGAACAAGATATATTTGGTCTTTCTTCTGAAGCAAATTTGCAACTAACAAGATTTACAACTTCTCCTCAAAAAACCACGGCAGTCTTTGATGTCATCCTCAAAAATACATCTAGCAATGGCATTAAATCCAGAGTATCTGTCTTTGGTTTTAACACAGATACTAATATTAAAAACGCTTATTCTCAAGGTCTTTTTAGTACTGCTGTTTTAGATGGTTCTTTACCCAATCATCTAGGCTATGCAGATGTTTGTTTTAATAGTGGAGGAAATACTCGTAATTGTAAATATAGTTCTGGAGGTATTAGTAACGAACATTCAGAATTATTTTCCTTGGAAATAATTTTTGATTCTGAGGTTGCTGAATTGGAATTAGCTGACTTTATAGTTCGCTATCAGGGTATTCAAGGACTTGGTGGAAACAAAAAAGGCAGAGGATTCGGAATGACAACGGAAATACCAGAACCAAACACAAATACAGCTTTAGCTTTATTAACTGTAGGTAGTTTAGGCTGGCTAGCTAAAAAAAGTAAGCAATAAAATTTTCTCTCATTCTCAATTATGTTTCGATCGTGAATTAGCCTGAAAATTTATAAAATTTTTTTGTCATGTCCTATTTGGCAGATATATAGGCTATACGTCAATTACTACTAAAAGATTTAATAAACCGTTAATTAACCTTCACAGCTCGATCGAATCCTTTAAATAGGTAAGGATTAATTATAATTATTTTGATAAAAATCTTGTCTTTCTTGTTCTTTGATGTATTTCAATTCTCGAACGCATTCTTGACTCATGCCGACAATAAAGCCGATAGTTGCTCCGATTAAACCATAGTGCTTATAGGGCGAATTTTGCGTAAGTTGACTATTGGTCAATTGGATTGGTTTTAATTCTCCTCTGCTCATTTCTGCTGTAGCTAGTCCTAAAACGATACCAAGGGAAGCTGTCACGAAACCAGAGAATACAATTAATTTAATATTCATTTTGACAACAATAAAAAACAATAGCTATCTTTATTGTCCCAAAATAGTCATTTTTCAGATTACCCAATCAACATTTCTTGATGTTCATGGTAGTAGTCAAATCACCTTAAAATAACTTAAGCTAAGAAGTTGATTAATGTGGCAAGTTTTTAATTGTATCATCAAAGATTTTTGCTCAATCAAGGAATAGAACTAAATGTTTGACAAGAGAGCTAGCGGGATATTACTTCATCCCACTTCTTTACCGAGTCGTTTTGGGATTGGAGATTTAGGAGACAGTGCTTACAACTTTGTTGATTTTCTTGCTGCCAGTAACCAACAAGTTTGGCAAATTTTACCCATAGGGCCTACTGGTTACGGTAATTCTCCCTATTTATCTTATTCTGCTCTAGCAGGAAATCCTTTACTAATTAGTCCAGAAAAGCTGAAGGAAGATAACTTATTAACGGAAGAAGACCTTAACTCTTTACCAGATTATCCTACTGAGCGAGTAGACTATAATTTGGTTATTGCAACTAAAATTCCTCTTCTGGCTAAAGCAAGCGCTCGCTTTCAACAACAAGCAACACCAAAACAGCTACTGAAATTTCAACAATTTTGTAATTATCATAATGACTGGTTAGATGACTATGCTCTTTTTATGGCAGTCAAAGAAGCTAATAAGGGAGCTAGCTGGCATACTTGGGATGCAGAAATTGCTAATCGTAAACCCAAAGCTATGGCAGAATGGGCAACTCGTCTTAAAGATGCCATTTTCTACCATAAGTTTCTTCAGTATCAATTTTTCTGTCAGTGGACAGAATTAAAACAATATGCCAATAGCCAAGGAATTGAAATTTTTGGCGATATCCCCATCTATGTCGCTCACGATAGTGTAGATGTTTGGGCGCACCCAGAAATTTTTCGCCTCGATCCTAAAACAGGAGAAGCAGCTTTGATGGCTGGTGTACCACCAGACTATTTTAGTGAGACAGGACAATTGTGGGGAAATCCCGTATATAACTGGGAAAAACTGCAAGAAACCAACTTTCATTGGTGGATTCGCCGAATAGAAGGGATGCTGGAATATGTAGATATTATGCGCATCGACCATTTTCGGGGTTTTCAGGCATACTGGGCTGTACCCGAGGGAGAAAAAACCGCGATGAATGGTAAATGGATTGAAGCTCCAGGAGAAGAATTTTTTCAATTACTCCAAGAGGAATTAGGAGAACTACCCATAGTAGCTGAAGATTTAGGGGTAATTACTCCGGAAGTAGAAGCCTTAAGGGATAAATTTGAGTTTCCTGGGATGAAAATCCTGCATTTTGCCTTTGATTCCGACAGAAGTAATCCTTTTTTGCCCTATAACTACGTCAATCGCAATTGTGTTGTTTATACAGGTACTCATGATAATGATACTACTGTGGGTTGGTTTTACGATCGATCGCCAGAAGAACAAGCTAGAGTCGTCGATTACTTAGGTTGCGTTTCTCCTAAAGGAATTCACTGGAGTCTGATTAGTCTTGCGTTAAGCTCTGTAGCTAATACAGCTATTTTTCCTTTACAAGACATTTTAGGTTTAGGGGCTGAAGCCAAAATGAATACTCCTTCTCAAGCAGAAGGAAACTGGGAATGGCGGTACCATCCAGATGCATTGAACGACCGTGGGTTACAAGAACATTTAAAGTATGTAACTTATCTTTATGGTCGCGCACCTAATGATTAAGTAAGAGGTAATAGGTAATAGGTATTAGGTAAAAACCCCCATCTGATACCTATTTTATTGGTTAAATTTAGGAGATGTGGGCGTAAATAAACTTACCAGTTATACAAAATTACTCATTACTCATTACTTATTACTCATTACTTCTGCGAAGCAGTACTAGCCACCAAAAAAAACAAAAACCATTATGCCAATAATTAGTAGGGCACCCGCAGCAATAAAAGAAATTAGTAATAGTGATAATTGCCGTTCCAGTTTTTTATAATCCGAACGCAGCTTAAAAACTTGATTTTTAGTCTGCTTTAAATCATTAAATAAACCTTCTTGTACTTCGTTTCCGCGAGAATTAAATGTTTTTTCTAATTTGAGCAAACGTCGAGCGAATTCTTTTTCTATTTCAACTAAATTACCTTCTAACTTTTCTTCCAACTTAGTTAACTTTTCTGGCTCTGAAGTCTCTCCTAGTTTACCACTGCCCTTAACTAGTTTTTCTAATAGTCCGGGTCCAAATTGGGAATAACCCTTATATATATAGCGAATAGCAGTAGTTAGTTCGGCAGCAGGAGTATTTTTTTGTAGATAGCCTTTTGCTCCTGCTTGAATCGCTTGATTTAAATATTCTTGGTCTTCATGACTACTCAATACCAAAACTTTAGTTTGAGGAAAACGCTGATTGATAATTTGCAACGTAGTAAAACCATCTATTCCTGGCATTTCTAGATCGAGAATAACTACATCAGGATTGAGTAAGTCGATTTGCTCTAAGGCTTGAACACCACTATCGGCACTGCCCACAACTTCAAGATCTGATTCTGCCTCTAAATTCATTTGTAGAGCTTGCCTAACCAAGTTCTGATCGTCAACTACCAGAACATAAATCATATTTTGCTATCCTAGTCTTCATCAATAATGTAACTTAAACCTTCAAAAAAATAAAAGTTCTAGAGATATATATATATATATAGATGACTGGTGTTAAAAACAATCAGCCGATATAATACCCGAAGCATAGCATGGTAACTAATTATTCAAAACTTTGACTTTCTTTGATATACTGTGAGTTATGGAAAAGAGGTACAAGCTTACAGTGGCAGCAGAAATGTTAGGAGTAAATCCTTGGACACTCCGTAGATGGGTGTATCAAGGAAAAGCTCCTGCAATCAAAACAGAAACGGGTAGAGTATTTATTCCTGGGACTTGGTTGGCAGAACAATTAGGAGAACAGCCAAGCTCGACTAATATTCGATGCGCTATATATGCCAGAGAATCATCTTCAGAAAAAAAGGCAGCTTTGGAATCGCCAAAAAATGGTTTAGTACAGTATGCAAAAGCCAAAGGATACCAAGTTGTCCACGTAGTATGTGAATTTGGTTCTGGAGTTAATGACAATCGAAAAAAATTACATAGTCTTCTAAAAAAGAAAAATTTTGATGTTCTATTGGTAGAACACAAAGATCGATTAACCAGATTTGGTTTTCGTTGGTTTGAGACGCTCTCATCGTTCCAAATAGAAGTGGTCAATCTAGCAGAGAACCAAGTAAATGACTTAATGGAAGACTTGATTGCAATTCTGACCAGCTTTGCTGCCAGGCTATATGGACAGCGCAGGGGGCGTAAAAAGACCCAAGCTGCTATAAAAGCTTTGGAGGAGACAGAATGAAACGCTCCAAACAGCATTTGATGAAGCGTACCGCTAGAGTTTATCTCAACGAACTGAACCCAGGTAAAGCGGAGGTTGTAGAAAGCTTTATTTATTTCTGCCACGATGTAATGCAATATTACGTTGATTTGTTTTGGCAAAGACAGGACTTTAGTGGAAAACTGGCTGATTTGCCCACAGTACATTTGGGGAAAAATCGCTTCAAGACCACTACCAGGCTGTGTCAAGCTCTTGCCAAACAAGCTAAAGAAATAGTCAGGAGCCAACACCAAAAAAATGTTAAACGCAAACCCAGATTGAGATACCACACTGTGACACTGTTCTATCACTTTGTCACTATTGAAAAGTTTGAGCAGAATGGTTTTGATTGGGCAGTCAAGCTGATTGGTTCTGGCGCGCCTAGATTGATAATTCCATTGCTCTCTACCAAGTTGATTAATCAAAGAATAGCTGATGGTTGGCTTCTGTCCAAAACTATCCGCATGGGCATTAGAGGAGATGGCAGACTTTGGATTGATTTTATCTTTGAGAAAGAACGTCCCAAACTTAAAGAAGAAGGAAAAATAGTTGGGATGGATTCTAACTATAAAAACGGGTTGGTTTTTAGTGATGGGCAAACTACAGGAGATGCTATCTACAAAAGAACAATCGAGTTTGCCAAGCGTCAAAAGCACACCAAGGCTGAAGTTAAATCTATGATTGGTGTTGCTCTTAAACAAATAGACTTTTCTCAAATCAAAGCTATTGTGGTTGAAGATTTGAAAAAGGTTAAATCGGGTACAAGAGGAAAGTTTTCTCGCCGATTTAACAGGCGGTTGTCTCATTGGCTTTATCAGTACTCTGAGACTTTGTTGGAACGAAAATGTGAAGAGATGGGGATTGAGGTAATACGTAAAAATCCCTGGAAAACTTCGCAATTTTGCCGACACTGTTTCAAATGGGACAGGCGAAATCGTAGAGGAGATAAATTTTTGTGCGTTAATTGTCATCATGGTGTCGAACACGCCGATCTCAATGCCTCCAAGAATTTGGAACTTCTAGGATTGCTGGGATTTTATGGTATCCATGACCTCCAAAATTCATGCAAGTCAAAGTTTTGAATAACCATATCACTCAATCATTCTCTGAGAGTAAAACCTCAATGTCTTCAAAGCTATACAATTACAGTCCAGCAGTCGCTCTCAATGGCAAAAGTTAAATTAGAGAATATTACTCGCCAGTTCGATCGTTTAATTGCGATCGAGGATATCAGCTTTGAAGTACCAGATGGCCAATTTTGGGTTTTAGTTGGTCCTTCGGGATGTGGAAAATCGACGATCCTCAGAACTATCGCTGGTTTAGATTCGGCTACTAGTGGTCAACTTTATATTGACGATACCCTGGTTAACGATCTACCTGCCCGTCAGCGGGATGTAGCGATGGTGTTTCAAAACTATGCTTTATATCCTCACATGAGCGTAGCGGATAATCTGGCTTTTGGATTGCGAATGCGGAATGTCGACAAAGCTCAAATTAATGGAAGAGTGCAAGAAGTAGCGCGAGCGCTCAATATCGAACATTTACTCAAACGCAAACCCAAGCAACTATCGGGAGGACAACAACAAAGAGTGGCTTTAGGGAGAGCGATCGCCCGTCAACCAAAAGTATTTTTACTAGATGAGCCTTTATCTAATTTGGATGCTCAATTAAGAGACGATACCAGAGCGGAGTTAAAACAATTACATGACCGTGTCGGCATTACTACTATTTATGTCACTCACGATCAAATTGAGGCGATGACTTTAGCAGATCGCTTGGTAGTTTTAAATGAAGGTAAAATTCAGCAAATTGGCAGTCCTCAAGCTATTTACGCCCAACCAGCTAATCGGATGGTAGCAGCCTTTTTGGGTAGTCCACCCATGAATATTTTACCTGCTACATTTGCAGATGGTAATTTTAGGTTGCACCATCAGTCTATACCCGTTCCCGAAATTATTAAGCAACAATTAAAACCAGATCGAGGGCAAAATTTCGAGCTTGGTATTCGTCCCGAACATATTTTTACTGCATCTACTCATTCAACTAGCGAGCAAACAGCTTCTGTCATAGTAGAAATCGATTTAATCGAACCTTTGGGTAAAGAAATTTTAGTTAGAGCTAATCTGCCTGATAGTAATCTAGTTGTTAATTTTTCTACTCCTGCACAGTGGCAGGGCAAAAAGGGCGATCGTCTCTCTGTAGAATTGGATTTGGCACATTTATTTGTCTTTGAACCCGATCGCGGACAGACTCTTTACCCGATCTATTAAAAAAATATAAAAAAACAAAAAATATAAAAAAAAACAGGAGAGTCGCTTTCTAACCTTAGCGACTTCGCCTGCCGATTCCTTTTGAGAGGAGAACACTGTAGATAAATATATATTTATTAAAAATTATTGTCAATAGATATCAAAAATAAATTGCTTATTTTACTCGAGCTAAATTGACGAGGAAGTAGATAGTCTAACTAGCAAGGCAAAAGAATAGTTGAAACGAAGGTTATTGTTAGCTGACTATCTTCAAGCCAGTCTATCTAGTTGAAAATTTTTAGCATTATAAGCCTTAGAACATATAAGCAGGTATTCTATCACCCCGTTGAACAATATAGTGATTGGGCACAATAAAGCCGTTAGGCATAATTGCGTTACTGAGATCGGCACCTTGAAAACTGACACATCTAAGATCGGCATTGCGGAAATTAACATAACTCAATTCTGCACCGCGTACATCTGCGCCTCGAAGATCGGCATTCTGTAAATCTGCTTTGTAAAGATTAGCCAAAGTTAGGTCGGCGCGAGCCAAATTAATTCCCCGTAAATTAGCTTGAGTTAAATCGACTCCTTCTAAAATAGATAAACTAAGATCGGCGTAGCTTAAATCAATTTGCCTTAAATCTGCCCAACTCAGCCAGCGATCGCGGAAATTGAGTCGACTAAAATTTCGTTCTCCCGCACCATAGTTTTGCAATAATTCTCGAACTTCCATATGTAATACTAAAGTATTTGATATCAATATTACAAAAAAAAATAGAGAAGAAATAGGGAAGAAACTATTTAATATCCAATAAATATTTTCTAAATAAGTCCATTACAACCTTGCCGTTTTTAGTTAACAGTTGTTATAAAAGTCGGATATGAGGATCATCACAAATAGTTAAGATGAGTCAATGTCTGAATCCCGATTGTCTAACAGTTAATTCCCCAGAAGCAACAGTATGCGAAGAATGTGGGACACAACTGTTATTAGTAGACCGTTATCGAGCGATTAAAATGCTAGGTCAAGGGGGATTTGGCAGAACTTTTCTGGCAGTTGATGAATTTAAACCATCTAAACCTCGCTGCGTAATTAAACAGTTTTTACCCTGTGTTAAAGGCAAAAAGGGCTTAGAAAAAGCAGCAGAACTTTTCGCCCAAGAAGCTGTACGGCTAGATCAATTAGGTCAACACGATCAAATTCCCGAACTACTAGCTTGTTTTAGTCAAGAAAACCATCAATATTTAATTCAAGAATTTATCGATGGTGAAAATTTAGCTGAAGAATTAGAAAGAAAAGGAGTATTCAACGAAGAGCAAATTAGAGAAGTATTGAATGATATGTTGTCAGTACTAGAATTTGTTCATGCCAATCAAGTCATTCACCGAGACATTAAACCAGAGAATATTATCAGACGCAGTAGCGATGGCAAATTAATTTTAGTAGATTTTGGTGCTGCTAAAGCTACAGAAGGGGTAGATTTAAAAGTCACGGGTACTATTATTGGTTCAGTTGCTTATGTCGCTCCAGAACAAGCAGTTGGTAAACCCACATTTGCCAGCGATCTATACAGTTTGGGTGCTACTTGTCTGCACTTACTCACCAATATCGAACCCACAGACTTATTTGATGTAGCTGAAGGAGAGTGGATGTGGCGAGAATATTTAGAAGACAACGATATTAGTTATGAATTAAGTCGAGTTTTAGATAAATTAGTCGAAGGAGCAACCAGAAGACGCTTTGAGTCAGTCAAGGAAGTTATAGCTGCCCTGGGTTCTAGAGGTGGTTCAGTTCAAACTCCAAGAGTATATTCTCCTCCTCCACCTAGAAGAACTTATAGCAAAACTAATTCAATATCTAGACAAAGATTGGGTGCTACTTCGAGAAAATCTGGACATCGAACCTCTTCCAGAAAAACTACAGGAGCTAATTCTAAGCTACAACTCAAAATAGTTGAATTTGATGTCGTAACTTTAGAGCAAAACAATCGAATAGTTATTGGTAGAAATTCAGGACTACAACTCAATCGTCGTCGTAGCAAAGCCAAATATATTACCCTCGATCTAGGTAAAGGGATAAGCATGGACTTAATTGGTATTCCTGGCGGTGAGTTTGGAATGGGTTCATCAGAACAAGAATTAGAAAGGGGCAGTGAAGAAAGTCCTCAACATTTAGTCAAAATTCGTCCGTTTCTCTTTGGTAAATACCCCGTAACTCAGGCTCAATGGCGAGCAATAATGGGTAGTAATCCTTCTAGATTTACAGACCATGAAGAATCTGACCATAAGCCAGTCGAAAAAGTATCTTGGCTTGACTGTGTAAAATTTTGCCAACAATTATCAGAAATAGTCGGTCGAGAATTGCGTTTACCTACAGAATCAGAATGGGAATATGCTTGCCGTGGTAAAACTCAGACACCTTTTTATTTTGGAGAAACTATTAACACTGAATTAGCTAATTACAATGGTGAATATATTTATGGAAAGGGCAAAATAGGAGAATATCGCCATCAAACTACCAAAGTCGGTAGCTTTCCTGCTAATATTTTTGGTTTATACGATATGCACGGCAATGTAGCAGAATGGTGTGCTGATACCTGGCACGATAACTATCAAGGTGCGCCAACAGATGGTAGTGCTTGGAGTAGTAATAGACGAAGAGATGCTCGTATTCTGAGGGGAGGTTCTTGGCTTCATCTTCCTGGCAGTTGTCGTTCTGCTCATCGACTGCGTTCTTCCCCTGACAGTAAGTCTGATGCTTTTGGCTTTCGGATTGCTTCTAGTGTGTGACATCGTCTTCCGTTAAACTCTCAGGTTCTGAACGAACCTTCGCGCTATAACGTAGGCTTCCTACACTCGCGAGTAGGCATTCGGAGCCCCACGCCTTTTATCTAGAACACCTTGGTACAAGCGATGATACTTTGACTGAACATTCTAACCAATCACCAATCTCTAATCACTAATTCCTTCAACGGGACAAATCAGCGTAGACAATTCTGAGAAACTGTTCGGGAGTAAGAAATCCATTACCCCAGGTTGAGTCAAAATCAGCAGTAGGGTTTGAAGCAATAAAATCTTCTACAGAAATTCCTTGAGCGATCGCCTGAGAAACACGATCGCGCACTGCTACCAAGACATCGCGGTAAGTTACTAGTTCTACCCGATTCGATAATTCTCCATGCCCAGGAATAATTTTAGTTCGATCGTCAGCTAAGGACAGCAATTGTTCGACTGCTGCAATAATACCTTCGATCGAACCCTCACTATCAAGATCGATAAAGGGATAAGAGCCATTAACGTAAACATCTCCTGTATGAATTACGTTGGCATCTCGGAAGTGAATGATGGAGTCGCCATCGGTGTGGGCTGGTGCAACATGAAAAGCATAAATCTCATCGTTATTGAGATGGAGAGTTACAGTATCGTTAAAAGTGATAATTGGTAAAGCTGTGGGTGGAGAAGCAGGAAATTTTCGGTCTAGCATTTCCATAAACTGCTCGGTACTTAAGCGAGCTCGCACATTGTCGTGGGCAATAATCACAACTCCCGCACGCCCAAAGTTCTCATTTCCCCCTGTAAGCTTAGACGCACTAAAGTTACCTATTCTGTTCCTTCTCCATAAGGGGTTTGAGAATTTTAAAGTGCAATGTAAATGCGTCTAAGCTTATGATCTTCATGCCAGTGGGTATTAATGAGAAAACGAATAGGTTGTTGGCTAATCTCTTTTACGGCAGCAATTATTTTTTCCGATAAGACAGCATACTGATCGTCAATCAGAAAAACGCCATCTTCTCCTGCCAAAACACCTATATTTCCACCTTGACCCATCAGCATATAAATTTCATCTTCAACAGCAATGGTTTTAATCTGCACATTTTTTAAGTCTTGACTGAGAGTAACAGTTGACGTAGTGAAAACTGTTCCTAAAGCGATCGAACCAATTAAACAACGATGAAACCAATTCATGTTTATACTCATTGCTCAGTAATTTATAGTTAAATCTTAGTATGACGTAAGTGTCTAACGAATAGACTAAGATAGATAAGCTTATATCATGTAAGAATAAAAGATTGCAGCAATTTATAGCAGAAAACAGTAATGAGCAAGTTTGATTACGATTTAATTATTATTGGTGCGGGTGTAGGCGGGCATGGTGCAGCCTTACACGCAGTCAAATCCGGTTTAAAAACAGCAATTATCGAAGCGGAAGATATGGGAGGGACTTGTGTTAACCGTGGTTGTATTCCTTCCAAGGCTTTGCTTGCTGCTTCTGGTAGAGTTAGAGAGTTTCAGGATGCTCATCACCTGCAAGATTTAGGGATTAAAGTAGAAGGAGTTCAATTCGAGCGTAGCGCGATCGCGGATCATGCTAACAATTTAGTCAGTAAAATTCAAGGGGATTTAACTAATAGTCTTAAACGTCTCAAAGTAGATATTATTCGTGGTTGGGGTAAGATTGCTGGCAAGCAGAAAGTAACTGTCACGACTGATAGCGAGGAAAAAACTATCACTGCTAAGGATATTATGTTGTGTCCTGGTTCAATTCCTTTTGTCCCTCCGGGAATAGAACTAGATGGCAAAACTGTTTATACTAGCGATCGGGCGGTTAAATTAGAATCTTTACCTAATTGGATAGCAATTATTGGTAGCGGTTACATCGGTTTAGAATTTTCTGATGTTTATACGGCTTTGGGTTGCGAAGTAACGATGATTGAAGCTTTAGATAATTTAATGCCTACCTTCGATCGCGATATTGCTAAAATTGCTCAACGAGTTTTAATCAATCCCCGCGATATCGAAACTTATACAGGGGTTTTTGCTACTAAAGTAACTCCAGGTGCCCCCGTAGTAATAGAACTAACCGATGCCAAAACCAAAGAAGTGGTAGAAGTATTAGAAGTAGATGCTTGTTTGGTAGCCACTGGGCGTATTCCTGCGACTAAAAACCTCGGTTTAGAATCTTTAGCCGTAGAACTCGATCGCCGAGGCTTTATTCCCGTCAATGATAAGATGCAGGTATTACGAGATGGCAAACCCGTCCCCCATCTTTGGGCGGTAGGCGATGCCACTGGTAAAATGATGTTAGCTCATGCAGCATCGGGACAAGGAGTAATAGCAGTAGAAAATATTTGTGGTAGAGAGAAAGAAATAGACTATCGGAGTATTCCCGCAGCAGCCTTTACCCATCCCGAAATTAGTTATGTAGGTTTGACCGAGTCTCAAGCCAAAGAATTGGGCGAAAAAGAAGGGTTTAAAGTTGCCACTGCTAAAACTTACTATAAGGGTAACTCCAAAGCTTTAGCTGAGGGAGAAACAGATGGTATGGCAAAAGTAATTTATCGCAAAGATACAGGAGAACTGTTGGGAGTACATATTATTGGCATCCATGCATCCGATTTAATTCATGAGGCAGCCAATGCGATCGCTCAAAGGGATTCGGTTCACAATCTTGCTTTTAATGTCCATACTCATCCTACTCTCTCTGAAGTTTTAGATGAAGCTTACAAGCGGGCAGTGGCATAAGAGTTCAGAGAGACAAGACATGCCTTGTCTGTATGGAGTTGAGAATTCGGAGTTATCATTTTTTAAGTAAGGGCGGTCGTTATTTTGCCAAAAGAGCGATCGCTCTCAATCCAACAGTTCCTACTCGATTTAATTCTGAGTAATTTAATTTCATTATCTATGAGGATCTGTCTGATAATAGTGTTTTACTCTCCTTAGTTTTGATTTAAATAACGCTCAATTCCTTGAATAATTAAATATTCACAGACCTCATACCGAGTTCCAGAGTGAGAATGACTGAGATGTTACTGACTTTGTATTGAGTTTGTACTGACTTGTTTGCAGTAAAAAAAAAGCGATCGTGCTCTTAGGTAAAAGTCAATACTGTTCGTTTAAGCAGAAAAGTATGAGTAAATGGAAGTTTGTTATCGTAGCTTTAGTAATTGCCATGAATTTGAGGAGATTTTAGAGCAAGAGATTCCCCCCAGACAGGCAGAACTAATCCCCGAGTAGTTAAAAAGCGCACCGCCCGCGCCGAGGTTTCCCCCATTCGAGGGCAAGCCTCGGCGTTAGGACGGAGCAAGAAGCCTCGTTCCAAATTCAAGAGCAAGAAACGCTCACACAGAAGTGGCAAAACCCAACTTCAACCACTAACCTTTGCGCCCGCTCCATCGGCTGCTTAATCGTTAAACGAACAGTATTGAGGTAAAAGTGCGATCGCCAGATATAAAATTCTCTTAGACTCTAACTCTATGTCACTTCCCAATCTTCAAAACGCAGTTTTTCAACTCGACTAAACTCCCTTACATTATGAGTAACCAAGATAAGATCGTTAGCACAAGCGATCGCTGCTATTTGTAGATCGTAAGCACCAATAGGAGTTCCTAATGCAGCAAGGTTTGCTCTGATTTCTCCTGCTTTTTTAGCTGCTGATTCATCGAAAGGTAAACTAATAAACTCAGAGAAAAACTCACTTAATACTTGAAGATTTTGCTCTTGGCGATCGCTTTTATAAGCACCATATTGACACTCCACACGTCTAGCGTCTGAACGACGCTCAAGAAAGACGTGGGATTCTTGCGTCTAGTTCAGTTATAGGTACAATCGAATAGAGATAGTTGTACATATTCTAC
>JAAUYH010172185.1_pt1 | contig 19828 bp, 12 predicted proteins | sample 7278061 | NCBI WGS metagenome assembly JAAUYH01 (sample SAMN14350203, study PRJNA611818) | marine sediment metagenome | isolation source: surface marine sediment (0.6m) | place: French Polynesia: Moorea | collected 2018-08 | reverse complement strand
TACAGTGACTACTTTACCCATTATATTTTTGGGTGCAGTAGAAGCCATACAAACTTTTCCTACTCCTTTGTTAGAAATGGCTAGTCTGTTTCGCACGCCTCAAAATATGCTGTTAAGCGATCTTTATTTGCCCCATTTACTTTCTTACATTTTTCCTTCTCTGGTGGCAGGACTGGGATTGGCATGGCGAGTAGCAGTAATGGCAGAACTATTATCTTCCGATATGGGCATTGGGGCGGAGTTAAATCTAGCTCGTATTAACCTAGATACCGATGAAGTCATGGCTTGGATAGCGGTCGTGGTACTCTCGATTTGGGTGTCTGAGTATCTGCTTTTGCGTCCTTTGCATCGAAAATTAGAACCTTGGCAACATAGCCAAATGACAGTGAATATTAAATAAATATATTTTAAATTTTCTCAACTTTGTTAGTTCTCGAGCGCATCTACTACAAATACGATCCTAACCTCGTTCTTGATGGGGTCAGTCTCACTCTAGCACCAGGACAAATCCTTTGCATAACGGGACCTTCTGGTTGTGGGAAAACTACTCTAATGAAAATTGCTGCGGGGTTGATAACTGCCAATTCTGGTGTAGTGAATAACACGTTTACAGGTACTGGCTACGTTTTTCAAGAACCCCGACTGCTTCCCTGGCTAACTACTCAACAAAATCTCGCTTTTGGACTCAAAGCTCAAGGTATTTCCCAAGTAAAACGCGACCGCTATTCTCAAAAGTTGGCACAACAGCTTGGTTTAGAGCAAGCCCTTAATCATTACCCCCATCAACTTAGTGGCGGAATGCAACAGCGCGTAGCTTTGGGTAGAGCTTTGGCAATTAATCCCGATTTACTCCTGCTAGATGAACCATTCAAAGGCTTAGATGTAGGCAGAAGAAGGGAATTTCAAGAAATATTACTGAAATTATTAGGCGATCGCAATTTAGCAGCCTGTATTATCTCCCATGACCTGGCTGAAGCCGTCCGCTTGGGCGATCGCATTTTAGTAATGTCACCTTCTCCCAGTCGGATAGTACATCAGTGGCAATCTTCTCTATCTCCTGTTGTGAGAGATGAAGCCTATATCTATCGAGAAATTACGCAACTTCTCAGCCTACCCCAAGTCAGCAGATGCTTTCGTCTGAACAATATTGCTTCTCATCCTAACTTCATCAAAAGTAACTGATAACTGATAACTGCTCACTGATTTATTATGTTTCCCTCTGACCGCCGTCGTTTTTTACAATTCCTTACAGCAACTACAGGGTTAACGTTAACCTCTCACCTGTGGGGATGTAATAGTATAAATTCCTCTCCATCTCAGAACCAACAGCTAGGAAAATTAACTATTGGGGGTTCTCCCATTGTAATTACAGTGCTGCTGGCGTACTTATCGGAACAACCGAAGATTCAATCTCTAGCGCGAGAAGTTGATTTCCGTCTTTGGAAAACCCATGACCAACTCCGCGCCGAGATGGTTTCTGGTCAACTGCAAATATCCGCTACTCCTACATCCTTAGCAGCGAATCTCTATCAGCGAGGTGTTCCCCTCAAGCTACTCAACGTTTTAATCTGGGGCGTATTGTATCTCTGGAGTGGAGATGAAAGTATCAGCAGTTGGGAAGATTTGAAAGGCAAAAAGATTTTGATTCCCTTCCGAGGAGGGTTGCCAGCGCAATTATTCTTTTATCTCGCTGGTGAAAATGGATTAAATCCAGAACAGGAGCTAGACATTCAATATACAACTGACTTTACCCAAGCAGTTCAGTTCTTGTTAGCTAGAGAAGGAGATGTTGCCCTTCTTGCCGAACCAGCAGGTAGCAGTGCCGAAATTCAAGGTCAAAATAAAGGTACACCAGTACGCACCGTGTTGAATCTTCAGGAAGAATGGGGAAAAGCAACTGGGCGACAACCCCGTATTCCTCAAGCTGGAACTTTAGCTTTAACGTCTCTTATCGAGCAGCATCCAGAAGTAATTCAGGCAGTGCAATTAGAACTGAAAAATGCTACTACTTGGGTAATTAAAAACCCTTCTGAAGCAGCCCAACTGGGAGCAAAATCTCTGGGATTGAAAGCACCTGTAATTGAACGTTCCCTGGCGAAAACACCTCTAGAAATGGTTACGGCGGTTGAAGCACAAGAAGATTTAGAGTTTTGGTTTTCCCGTCTGATGGAAAAAAATCCTAAGCTACTACAGGGCAAATTGCCCAATGCCGAATTTTATTATGGTTAGTAGTTTACTGGATATTGCGATCGGGCGTAGCCTGGCACTGCGCGATCGCCCACATACCGTCACCAAAGCACGGTCTTGTTGTCCGTGCTGTCGGAGGGTGCGGACGGCTATAGAAACTTTTGTCTTTATCCTATTATAAAAACAGCAAACCCTTACTTTATTTGCTATGACTATTACATTATCAACACCAGAACAAGTTATAGAGCAACTTTACTGGCGTTACGCGACTAAAAAGTTTGACCCAACCAAAAAGATTCCTGAGTCGGTTTGGAAAACTCTAGAACAAAGCTTGGTTCTTTCTCCTTCTTCTTTTGGCTTGCAACCTTGGAAATTCTTTGTAGTTAGAAGTCCTCAAATTCGCGATCGATTATTAGAACATTCTTGGGGACAAAAACAGGTTGTAGAAGCTTCTCATTTGGTAGTTTTGGCGATTAAAAAAGATGTAGATAATCAAGATATCGATCGCTATGTAGCCAGAATGTCTGAAGTTCGGGGGATTCCTGTATCCGATCTCCAAGGGTATGCTGATATGGTCAAAGGATATTTAAAAAATCCTCCTTATCCCTTAAATGTAAACGAATGGGCAGCTAGACAGACATATATTGCTTTAGGATTCTATATGACTTGTGCAGCCATTTTAGGTATCGATACCTGTCCTATGGAAGGATTTATTCCTGCCAAGTATGATGAGGTTTTAGGATTAGACAAACAAGGTTATAGTGCTGTAGTAGTTTGCCCTGCTGGATATAGAGCAGCTGACGATAAATACGCTACCATGCCCAAAGTTCGTTATGCGACTGAAGATGTAGTAGATTATATAGATTAATATTTATTAGTAGATAAGTACTAGGTACGTCCTACAATTTGGCAATGCTTTGGATAACAGGAACATCTCGCACGGGTAAAACCTCTCGTTTGACTCAAGAGTTTTGTAAATGGGTGAGAAAACAATTGACTCAACCAGTCAAGAAATCTCGGCAAGTCCTTCCTCAGAGACAGTTAACTTCAGCTATATTAGTTTTTGCTGCTAATAATAATAACCGACGCAAATTAGCCGATCGCTTGTCTTTAGCGGTAGAGGGTACTTATCCTGTTATCTGTAAAACTCCCGTAGGCTTTATTTCCGATGAGGTAATGCTATTTTGGCCCTTATTATTTGAACAACTAAAGCTAAAAGCCCAATTTCCCCTCAGATTACGTCCAGAAACAGAACAAGAATTAGCCACAAAATTATGGCGCGATCGACCTGAGTGGGATATTTTAATTCAAACTGTTAGTGAATATCGCTTAGTGCGTCAAACTTTAGATTTATTACAACTAGCAGGAGCAAGCGGTATCCCCGCCGAAGACATCCCCACAATTTTAGAAGAGAGTTTACCTAACTTAGAATTAGATGTTGCAGTCAATAAGCCAAAAAATCAATTAAATAGCCGATCGTGGCAAAAAATGGGTCAATTGCTGCTAGATTGGCGTTATTGGTGCTTGCAGAGAGGATTGCTGAGTTATGGCATTATTTATGAATTGTATTGGCGTTATTTACTACCCAATCCTACTTATAGATCGCATTTAGTACGCCGTTATCAAGCTATTTTTGCTGATGATGTCGATGACTATCCAGCGATCGCCAGAGATTTATTTGAATTATTAATCGATCGCGGTGCATTTGCTGTCTTTACTTATAACCCCGACGGCAAAATCCGCTTGGGTTTAAATGCCGATCCTAATTACTTAGAAGGTTTAGCTAGCCGTTGTCAGATTGAAGAATTACCCTCACTAGATAGAGGATTACTTCCAGAGTTAGCCACTACCATAACTAATTTAGGTAGTGAATCTTTTTTCCCTAGTATTCTGCCAGACTCGATACAGTCTATTCAAACTATCTCTCGCGCAGAACTATTAAGAACAACTGCCGATATAATCATTCAAGCAGTTAAACAAGGAGAAATACAACCAGCAGAAATAGCTCTGATTGCTCCTGGTTTAGATGAAATTGCTCGTTATAGTTTAATCGAAATGCTTTCTGCTAGAGATATTCCCGTCGAACCTCTTAGCGAACAACGTCCTTTAATTAGTTCTCCTGCCATTAGAGCCTTACTTACTCTTCTAGCTCTAGTTTATCCAGGTTTGGGCAGATTAGTCGATCGCGATGCCATTGCTGAAATGTTAGTAATTCTCTCTCGTCGATCGGTAGCAGAAAAATTAATACCAGATATCGATCCAGTGCGGGCAGGGTTACTTGCCGATTACTGCTATCATATCGATCCCGATCGACCTTATTTATTACCAATAGAATCTTTTTCTCGTTGGGACAGATTAGGACATAAAGCAGGTAAAGCTTACAGCGCGATCGCTCTTTGGATTGAGAAACACAAATCTCAACTACAAGAACAATCTCGGCTCAATCCTATCTTGTTACTAGACCGAGCCATTCAACACTTTTTTAGCAATACTATTGATTTACCTTACGATCTTTTAGCTGCATTAAGAGAATTGATGGAAACTGCCCAACATTTTTGGGAAGTCGATCGTAGACTGCGACAAAATGAACCTAGTTTCCAATCGCAAACTGCTACTGTTGCTCAATTTATCCAACTATTACGCCGAGGTACAATTACGGCTAACCCTCTACCCTTACGTCAATTTCCTACTCAACAAGGTGCTGTTACCCTAGCTAATATTTTCCAATATCGTTCCCTTCGTTCTTCTCATCGCTGGCAATTTTGGCTCGATGTATCTTCTCATTTTTGGAATAAAGGCGGTGCAGCTACCCTCTTTGCAGCACCTCTATTTCTGCAAGAATGGTCTGGACGTAGTTGGATGCCAGAGGATGATTATGAGATGGATAAACAGCGTTTGCAGCGTATCGTCAGAGATTTATTAGCTAGGGCAGAAGAAAGAGTTTTCCTATGTCACAGCGATTTAGGAGTCAACGGTACAGAACAAACAGGCCCTTTACTATCATTAGTTCATGCTTCTACGCAATTTGTAGCTGTCGAGCAAGTTACTAGTAAAGCTATGGAGCGTTAATAGGTAATAAATAAGTTATCCAAGTTATCCAATTATAAATATTAATAAAGGTAATTTTTGAGCGGAAAGATATTCTGTATATTACTTCTATGGGTCTGCTCTCTCAAAAGTAGTTTGCCTGAGAATTTTTTTGTATATTGAGATTTTTGACAATAAAACCTTCTATCTTCAATTTATCCTTATTTAATTCAGTATTACTTGTCATTTTATTTGTTTATCTCCACTATTATCTTATTTCATTTTAACTATCAACAATTCCAATCAATGATGATGGCTAAAGTACCGACAGATAATCCGATCGCGACTTATTACAACGGCAATGATGGCTATCCTGCCTGGACTGATGAGATTAAGTGGGATAACACGATCGATATGGGAACTTATACTAATGGTTCTGATGATTTTGCCAAATTTGAAAATGCACGGGATGAATTATACGCCCAAGGAGGTGGAGTACTATATTATCCTCCTGGCGAGTATGATTTTTCTGCCATGCCCGCTGATGGTTTCAATGGTCGGGGATTGATGCTCAAAAGTGGTGTAGTTATTCGTGGTGCTACACCTATAGAAGATAACATTGCCAGAGATGATGGCAATTTAGACTTGCTAACCACTTTTAAATTTCCCTGGCAAACCAAAGCAGGCGGTGAAGTTCCTCGCGACTGGAATTTTATTGGCTTGATGCCCACAGAAAATGAATCGAGCGAAGATGTAAGCAATGTTGGACTTGTCTGGGTTAATGTGGTTGGCGGAACATTATGGTGGGGACCAGAGCGAGAATGGGGCGAAACTTGGGCGACTGCTGGGGGTTGGAAAAGCGATCGCGTTAAACCAAGTTGGGCAAATCGCATACCCGATGGTACTCATCCCTGGGATGCTTTTGCTGGTTCGCCTACATCGGGTACAGAAGTGGGTATAGGTAAAGGTCGTTTAGTTTTTGGTAGTAGTTTTACAGATTCGGCAGTTATTAATAATGCGATCGATGAAGGGTTTGGCAAAGATGGCTTTTACATGGCCAAATTTGGACCGCGTATTGGCGTTTATGGTTCGCGAGTCTTAGTTGCTAATAATACTTTACCTCCTAGCACGAAAAACTTTAAATACAATCAAATTACTAACAACCATTCAGAAAGTACTTTATTGTTTGATTACGGTAAAACTCTCGGTATCGATGTCAATAAAAGTATGTTAGGGGCATATCAAAGTGATGCTGGTTACTATGCTGAAGGGGTAGCGGTTATAGATAACTGGGTTGGGAATCACGGTCACAAAGGTTACGATCTTTCAGGTACTTGGATGACTGTTCGGAATAATCATAATGAAAGAGAATATTTAACCGAAAATGTTCCCGCTATTTATGGTCTTGATGGTACTTATGAACTTACTCTAGATGGCTATAGAGAAAGTCAAGCTGGGGGTAGTGGTTCGGTTTCAGATAATCTTTCCCGCGCCTTCGATCTTAGTGGTAAAGCGATCTGGGTCGATCGTAACACCTTAAATAATACTGGTTCCGATCCTGGTAATGATGGTGAGGGAATTTTGTGGCAGCGTCACGGTGGTACGGACATTAATTCTGTGGCGATAACTAATAATACTCACCTTCAGGGTTCTGGAGAAGCAGGTTATTTTGGTGGTTACGATGTACATAATTACGGTCATCTCAGTGCTTGGAATCAAACCCCTGGATGGGTAGGTCATGCTAAAGCAGGTAATAACGATCTGATTGATAGTGCTTTTATTGCTAATAATGCGGAGGGTGGTATAAGGACTGACGCTGGAGGCATTAGGGATGTAATTACTGCCGATCCTCTAGGTTCAGTTTCTGCACCAATTAAGGTAACGGCAAAAGTACAGCCAGAAGAAGATAGTGTCTTGATTACTTGGGAAGATACAACAACTAATGAAATTGGTTTTCGAGTCGAACGAAGTATAGAGGGTGGTGAATGGACAACCATCGCTTATCGACCTCGCCAGAGTATGGGTTCAATTCATAATCAACAAGCATGGGTAGATTTTATGGCACCAAGAGATCGGGCTCTCCGCTACAGAGTTGTAGCGATTCAAAGTGATGATAGCAATACGGGAGCGAGTAAACCCACAGAGGCGATCGCCTTGACTAGCCCTACTTCTTTAGGTGCAGGAGTTATCGTAGATCGTACTAATACGGGAGTTAGTACACCCACAGAAGCGATCGCCTTGACTAGCCCCAATTCTCTAGGTGCAGGGGTTATCGTTGATGAAGATTTTACTACTGGTGCTTTTGCAGCAGATACTTCTGATTACTGGACAATTAATGGTTCGGGCATAGCTTTTCGCCCTCCCAACCAGCGTAACTTTGATTTTGCTTTATCTAATCGGATTGCTGAAGGTGGGGGTTCTTTTGCTGATAACTTAGTTTTTAATATTCCCGATCCAGAAACTACCCATCCTTCAGGAAAGAGACAGTTTGGCATCAATAAATTGGATGAAGTAGCAGTAGTCCGCTACCAAACTTTTAGTGATGTTGCCAAAAACTCACGGGAAAGGTTTCACGTCCAAGTGGCGATGGTGCAAGCTGACCCCGAATTAACTCCGCCTCCTGATTTCGGACACGATTTATCTTTTGAAACCGAAAGCAGATTTGTTAGTCTTAATGTCGCTAGTACCGATCGCGTTCAACTCACTGCTAATGTAGAAAATCAGGAAATTGACGGTAGCGATCCTCAGAAAGAAGCGCAAAAGAAAGCTTACTTTGAGGCAACCATGACCGCAGCCGATCTCGATCGAGAATATACTAATCTAGTTTTATGGCGCGATCGATCGGGCACGGGAACAACGAATATTGAGCAATGGGGTAATAATCGACTTGGTGACTACTATGTCCCTAGTGAAATGGTTAATCAATTACCACGCAACCAAGACCCCAATTATTCTCTATTTAATGAGATTGAAATTTTTCTCCAGCGTGGTGGAACTAATGTAGATTTGCTCCGCAACAATGTCAATGTTAACGATGCTCAAATTGGTCTTAAGGATATTCATGTGGGTATCACCAAAAAAACCGATTTTAATCTAGACTATCGTACCGATGCTGCTGATTTCATTCGCTGGAATACCTATCAAAATTTAGGCGGAACTCCCACTATGCAGACTGGAGACGCAGATAATGATGGTGATATCGATCGCGATGATTTAGCGCAGTTGCAGCTTTACCTCGGTCAAATTCACGACCCTAATTTTGCGGAAAGTCAATCTGTTTATACTTATAATCCCGACTCAGCCTTAAATAATGACTATATTATTCCTAATGGCAGTGAAGAAGAACCAATTTTTGCCTATAATCGACAAACTGGTGAACTATTGGTCAATACTAAAGGTCAAGCTTTAAATGCTTGGATAATTCGCGGACAAGTTGCTAATTCTGTTAAACCAATTAATAACGGTAATTGGTGGATGCAGACAGTAGGTAATACTCAGCAATGGCTCGATCTGGACTTGAATGGATTTAGTTCGACTGAATTGACTCCCATTGCTACTTTCGCCCCAGGCTTGAACCTAAATGATTTTGGCAAGGTGGAAGTGGGCTTTGCTACTGGTGGTGGACGGCTAGTAGATGTAGTGGCATATAATTCTTATAGTTCTAGTTCTACTGTTGCTAATGAGCTTTTCTTTAAGAAAGAAATTGACGGAGCAGAATATATATATGTTACTCCCTATCCAGTTTCCGAGCAGTTTCTGAATACAAGCTGGACAGAGGAGCAGGAAAACGAATTTATCAAGCGTTATAACCAGGTTATTGCAGCACAAGGAAGCAAGACAAGTTACGGCGGTAGATTTTTCGAGCAAGAAAAACGCTCCTATCCCCGTGCCATGCTTTCCTATATTTGGGGTGTTGCCAATAATAACAGTAACTCGATCGAGCAAGCAAAAAACTTTCTGCAAGCTGGCGATGTGGGTGGAGATAGTTTATCTTTTTTAACTCAAGGTGTAGACTATTTCCCTAGCTTTACTCTCAAAACTCAGGTAACTAAATATTTTTATTTTGGTCAATTAAGTCAGAGTTTGGGACTGGATTATCTCGACTCTAGTTATACCGATACCATGTATTTAGGGGCAGATACTTGGGTAGACGATAACTGGGTTGATGCGGAGACGGGAATTGCTTATAGCGATCCTTTATGGCGACCCAATCCGATTTATAATCCCGATAAAGACCCAGAGTTAGTCGGTGGAGAAAACTGGACACCTAGTGGTCGCAACAGTTGGGTTGATATCCGCAATACCGATAACTTAGAAGCAATGCGAGAAGTAGCTATTTACCTGATGGCAGAGGAAACAGGTAATACCGTTAATCGCGATCGCTATGCCCAAAATTATCTTGAAAGAGTAGCCAGTAATTGGCAAACTGGCATCAGAGAATGGGATTCTCCTAACTATTTTGCCTGGACAGCAGCAGCTAACCTCAATATGTATGATTTTGCACCAGAAGAAGGCGAGGGAGCAAAAATCAAAAAAGCAGCTAAAGCCTCTTTAGACCAAAACTTTACTGCTGCTGCCCTTAAATATTACCGTGGTGGTCTTGGGGGGACAAATCTGCGTAATACTACACCTCAGCTTCCCTTTAATGGTTCTGCTTCTTTCTACCACTTATATTTTGGCGACTCACCCTTATCCGATCCCGATCCTGACAAGAGCAATAGTATTCATGCTCTTTTAAGTAGTTACAGACCACCTCAAGCTGTAGTCGATCTTGCGCAAAAAGACTTTAGCAAACATATAGAGATTTTAGCCACTAAATCACCCTATTTAGAAGACATTGCCTCTAAGCCATCTGAACCCAAAACTCCTGCCATTGATACACCAAGATATTTTGAAACCAACTACTACGGGAACACCTATCATCTAGGAACCTTAGTAGCACCAGACTCCCCTAGCGATTATCAGGCAGAACTTTGGAATGTGACCACCTTTAAATTAACTGTCGATAATTCTGTTCGCGGGGTAGATTTTTTTGGTGCCAATACTAGTTCCCTCGATCTTGCAGCCTCTAAAAACCTTGAGGATCGGATTGCCCAATATCAAAATATGGCTCTCTGGTTAAGACCTGCTGATGGTAACTCTTTCTACTTTATGGCTCCCGATCCAACTTTAGCACCAGGAGGTACTGGCACGGTAATTCAAGATGAGGGTATTTGGTTCTTTCAGTTAGAAAACACTTGGATTGCTTTGCGACCAATTAATCTAGTTTTTAGAACCCAGGCTAACGGAGTTAAAAATGCTAGTGAAATAGAGTATGTTTTTGACACAGTAGGGGATAACTACGCTGGATTTGCCCTCGAAATTGGCGAACAAGGAAATAGTAACCAACCTGGCGTATTCTCAGACTTCGATAGCTTCAAAAACGCCGTCAAATCGAAGACACTCGATCTTTCCCAATTATCCCAAGGAGATGTCACCCTGAATGGAACGGATGGTTCTTTTTTGCGGATGATTCACAATCCTCTGACCGACTTACCGACTGTCTATCGCAATAGCTCTCAAGCTTACGATTTTACTGACCCAGATAATTTTGCTCTCTATCGGAGCATCAACCAAGCACCCACCGCAGAAATTGTGGGTTTAACTGCCGGTCAAAATTTTAGTGTGGGGGAAACAGTCACAATCAATGCCAATGCCTCGGATACGGGTAATCGCGGACCAATTGCCATGGAATGGAAGCAAAGTTCTCTCAGTATTCTGTCTGGTACTCCAGACAATCCTGGTTGGCTGTTTGAAGAACAGTTAGATGACAATCTCAATGTGACTTGGTCTGAGCGAGAAGCAACGGCGGAGGATTATTTAGGGCAAATAAAACGAGTAGAGTTTTGGCTCAATGATGAACTAATTTCTGAGGATAGAGATAATTCGGACGGTTGGAACGTTGACTGGAATCCTGACGCTCCTGGAGACTATATTTTACAAGTTCGCGCCATCGACAATGATGCTCAGATTGGTTGGTCAAAGCCACTAGAAGTTAGCGTCACGGACTCCGAGATCGATAAGAATGGTTTAGAAATAGGTGAACTATTCACTTCTTTTTCTGATTCTATTTTTTGAAGAATGTGAACTACCCGCGATTTAAATTATGGATGGCTTCTACTTACTACTTAATCATTAAATTATCTAATTCTGAGTAGTCTGGTAAAGTGGTATCGATCTCCTTACCACCACGTAAAACAAGACGATCGCTTTGGGGACGAGATAATAACTCGCTAAAATAACGGGCTTTAAAAATAATTAAATCTGCTGGTAACCCTACGGCAATTCTTCCTGCTGTTGATAATCCCATCAAATCGGCTGGTGTTTGGGTAACACTGTTAATCCAATTACTGTAAGGTGTATCTAAATGGGCAATTCTGACAGCTTGAGTAAATACTTCTAAAACATCGTGATCGCCAAAACCATAAAAAGGATCGCGACAATTATCGCTAGCAAAAGCTACAGGAATATTGTGCTGTTTTAACTCTTTTACCTTAGTCACTCCTCGCCAATAAGGAGTAGTATTTGCTTGTCTGTCTTGTAAGTAAAGATTGCACATCGGCAAACTGACTATAGCGATCTTGGCTTGCCGAACTAAATCGATCGTTTGCTTAACTACTTCTGCTGACTGAACGGCTAAACTACAACAGTGTCCGCAGGTAATCTTCCCCGTAAATTGATGTCTGATAGCTGTCTCAGCTATTTTTTGCAGACAAATAGAATTAGGATCGCCGTTTTCATCGGCATGAAAATCTAGCTCTAAATTTCTGGCTGTAGCGAGTTTAAATACTGTATCTAGTTGAGCATCTAATTCGGGATTCATATAAGCAACCCCACCCAAAATTCCCCCAATGTCAGCAATTTTATCTGCTAAAGCAACACCAGCGTCAGTTTGATAATAGTCCAGACTAACTAAGCTAACAGCCTGTAGAGTAATTTTATTTATCCATTGCGATCGCAGAGTTTGCCAAACTTCTAAACTAATATCTGCTTGTCGATCGAAACAATCTAGGTGGGTGCGAATTGCTTTTGTACCATGCGCGTAGCTGCATTTTAACCCAAATTCCATCCGAGGATAAAGATCTTCTGGCTGCCAGTACTTTTGTCCATCATCGATCGCTGTAGCCAGGGCAGTAGCAAAAGTACCATCGCAATTGGGAGAACGCTGCCAAATATGGCCTTTATCTAAGTGAGTATGTACATCAATGAAACAAGGTAAAACAATGCTTTTCTGCAAATTTATGGCAATATCGTCGTCTAGACTGACACTATTCGGCAGAATTTGACCGATCGTGCCTTGTTCTATTTTTATATTGACTAAACATAACTCTTCTGGTGTTTGTGAACTAAAACTATTGGGCGCGAGCGAGCATATTGGTACATGGGCATTAGTCAACCAGTAAGAGGGGACTTTGGGTATCATGATTAAACTTTAAAATTTTGTTAAATTAATTACAGATAATTTACGTATTCTGCACTAGAATATCGTTAAATCTACAAGTTTCAGAGCAAATAATATTCATCCCTTCGTAGTTTGTAGATTGAATGTCAGAAAACAAATGATGTAGACTCATTTTAAGAGCGGAGACATAAGGATTTTGCGCTAGTTATTGAGTTGAGATAAAACGCAACTAAAATCAGAGCTTGTCGCGGTTGTATATACGACTTGGAAGGTTAATACTTTTTTACCGTATAATCACGGAATTTACTACATAAATAGGATTTACTTATTTGGTAAATTTTTAGTAAATTTACGGTTGCTCTCTAGAGCGTTTTTATAGGAATATCTTGAGGCTATGGCAATGTATGTTAAGAAGAGATTAAGAAGATGACCGCGTCAACATAACTTGGTTGTCTCAAAGTATTGATTGATAACATTAACATTAGTATATGCTTTATTGATAAATTTATTTAGAGCAGTTACTGCATTCTATGGGGGTAGAAAGCTATGTGGGATCAAAAAGTTAACGTTAAGAAAAAAAACATTGTTCTCTTCGTTTACGTAATTATATTGAGTCTAATTGGACCTCTTATTTTTTGGGTAAGCAATCAAGAGACTAATAATAATGCTGTAGTTAAACTCGATAAAGTCGATCGAACAGCAAAAAGCAATAGTTTATTTAACAATAGCTCGAGCAACAAAAGACAAATAAACATTCAAGATCGTTTGAGTCTGGGTGAAAAAATATTAGTAAGTGCAGACAATAATCCTACCAAACAAGGAGGGATGATAGCCTTTGCTAATGGGGACTACAACACTGCTCATACCCAATTCCTTTCATCTCTGCAAGTATATGCCAACGATCCAGAAGCATTAATTTATGCCAATAATGCGATCGCCAATCTCCAAAAAAACGAACTGAGAATTGGAGTAAGTGTTCCTATCGGTGGTAACTTGAATGTAGCCAAAGAAATTCTTCGTGGTGTAGCTCAAGCGCAACAAGAAATTAATCAAAGCGGAGGTATCAACGGTAGATTTATTAAAGTCCAAATTGCTAATGATGATAATAATCCCAAATTAGCCCGACAAATTGCCACTGAATTTGTCAAAGATGAAAAAATTCTTGGCGTAATTGGACATAACGCTAGCAATATATCTGTAGCTGCTGCTCCTATTTATCAACAGGGCGGTTTGGTAATGATTTCTCCTACTAGTGCTGCTAAAAATTTAACCCAATTAGGAAACTACATCTTTCGTACAACCCCCAGTACCAGAGGATTAGCAGATAAATTGGCTGAATATGTTGTTAAATCAGCCGGTAAAACTAATATTGCTATTTGCAGTGATTCCAACTCATCAGCAAGCAATTCTTTTAAGGAAGAATTTATCTATACCTTGTACGATCGAGGTGGAAAAATTGCCCTAACTAAATGCGATTTTTCTGCGCCCAACTTCGATCCTTATCAAGTTACTTCTAGAGCGGTCAGCGATGGAGCAGATGCTTTACTACTAGCGCCATCTATCTTTAAAATCAATCAGGCTATCGAGGTTGCTAAAGCTAATCAAGGAAGATTAACTTTGTTTGGCAACCACTCAATGAATACTTATACTACTCTCAAAGAAGGAAAAATCGATGTTAATGGCATGGTGTTAGTGGTAGCTTGGTATCCAGAAGCTAGTCCTCAAAGTTATTTTTCTAGAAATGCTCTTAAACTATGGGGTGGTAGTGTTAATTGGCGTACTGCCATGGCTTACGATGCCACCAAAGCATTATTGAGCAGTCTTAAATTAGGTTCTAGCCGTCAAAACTTACAAGAAGCATTAGCTAATCCTTCTTTTTATGCTGAGGGAGCGACCAATAAAATTACATTTATACCTTCAGGCGATCGCAATATGAGAGGAACATTAGTCAGAATAAGACCTGGTAATAAGTCAGGCATAGGCTACGATTTTGAAAAGTTTGAACCTCAACTAAGACGCTAAGAGCAAAGTGCTATCAGCATACTTTATCTTTGCGAGTGGAAAGACCCTCACTTTTAGTGAGAGATGAAAACGAGCGAGATAAGTCAACGGACATAGCTTTACATTTTTGACGTGAAATCTTCATATAGCAAGGATCTTGAACGTTGTACAATATAGATGCCAATGCACCCAAGTGTGCCACGAGAGGCAGAATTGGGAACTCCCCAATTAGAATGCTCGACCAAAAGAAAATACCTGAAGAACAGGGGCGACATAGTCTAAGAAAGAGAAAATAAAACTAAATAAGTCTTTAGATCCTGAGGACACGGTTTCTGAGGAAACCTCAGAAACGTGAGATGTCCGTTCTGCGTTAGGGCATAGCGTGGAAGTAAAACAAAATGTCTGTGGATTCGTGAGGTCGCGTTGCCTGGGGAAACCCCAGGCACTCGTGACGACCGTTCTGTCAGGGTCAGTACCAGTGGGAGAAATTAACATTTCCCTTGAACCAAAGTGGGCTAGATAAGAGGATAAGAAGCAGAAACTCCTAAATACCGTGAGGTTAGGAATCCCCCTACTTTAGTGGCGGGAGGATGTCAATGGTATAAAAGTATGCTGGCCAAACCAACACAGGGGATAATCCAGATTACATTTACACGCCACTGCACTAGGGCAAATAAAGAAGCAAAAAAAATTAGAGCAGATACCCAATTTGGTGAGGCAGTCTTACCGACGATCCAGAAGGCCACAAAAATCATACCAATTACTGCGGGTCTAATGCCGTTCATTGCTGCTTGAATTGCAGACGATTTTTTAAAAAGTTCTAAGAGATTGGCTCCTGCTATCATCAATAGAAATGGTGGAAGAAATACACCAAAAGTAGCAGCGATCGCACCATATATATTCGCAACCTTGTAACCGATAAAAGCAGCACTAATGACGATTGGCCCTGGTGTAATCTGACCTACGGCAAGACCGTAAGTAAATTCTTGTTGTGTCAACCAGTTTAAGTCATGAACGATAATTTCTTGAATTAAAGGAATACTTACATAAGCACCACCAAACAACATGACACTGATAGTTACAAATGTCACAAAAACTTGAATAATAATGTATTTTTTAAAAATTAATGATGAAACAAAATATGCTAATAATGCACTAGGCAACAGAAATAAAGAAAGAAAAAAGTTTTTTTTATTAATTAGTTGATTCTTTTTCGCTAATATTTTATTCAAAACAAAAGACTTAAAAATTAAAAAACTAGATAATAAAGAAAATAAACTAATTTTTTTCGATCGATTAAGTATTTGATAATTGTCTAAATTAATATTATTTTGCTCAGTCAGATTTAATTTGACCTTTTGATAAGACCATTTAGATTTAAGTGGACTAAAGGGCTTTAACGTAGCAATATTGTTGGTTTTGGAGAATTTTTCCGCTAAAAGACCGCAAATATACAGGTAAAAAGGTTGATGTGACGGAAAAGAATTCAATAAGTAGCAGTAATTCTGGAAATTGTTATGATGCTGGCGATTTAGTAAGATTTTTCTGGAAGATTTTTTTGGGTAAGATTTACCCAAAAATAACCAGCCTATTACACCAGAAACAATGATAATAGATGTAGTAATATAAACACCACCTACTGTGATTAAAAGTAAAGCAGCAATAATTGCAATAGTTACTTTACGCCATTCAGTTAGTGTCTTGCGACTCATCTGCCATGCTGTATTGAGAATAATAGCTGCAACAGCAGGAGTGAAGCCTAAAAACATATTATGGATGGTAGTAATTTCGCCTACTCTAAAATAGAGTATTGCCAAGGCAACAACTAAGACAAAAGAAGGTAAAGTTACACCAAATAAACTAACGAATGCCCCCCAGATTCCTTTGATACGATAGCCGACATAAACTACTACATTAGTAGAAATAGGGCCAGGAAGAAAAGTTGTTAAGGATATGCCATCTAGTATGTCGTCATGGGTGAGCAGTTTCATTTTTTCAACTACTACATTTTCTACAACGGCAATTAACGACATTAGCCCACCGAATGAAGTACTACCTATTTTAAAAAATGTCCAAAATAGACAAGGTAAAGATACGGAGCTTTGGTGAATTGTTGATTTTGAATTGTCGATGGAAGTGTACCTCACTGATTTGAGTCAAGATATATATAAGAGACAATCTTACTCCTTCTCATCTATATATATCTACGCGATAACTTTCATCTTTTGGTTTAAGTTTTGTATTTCTGAAGTATCTTGAGAATTTTGCTCTATTCTTACTCGTAAAAGCAAGCGATCGTTCTGAGAAAATGCTGTACGACCATGCAATACTTTGTGATTATTGACAAAGACCATATCTCCATCAGTCAGTTTAAATTCAATCTTATTTTCATAGGACTTAATAAATCGCTCGAAATAGCCTAGTGCCCATAAGCGAGCGGGAGTTGCTAATTCTGGGTAACATTTAAAGCTAGCTTCAATCGTGTCTAAACGAAAGCGAATCAAAGGTTTATCTGCCACAATTGGAGCTAAGATAATATTAGATTTGCCTGCCCCTACAAAAGCAGATGGTACCTGAAAAGGAAAATTTTGCTCGCGAAGTATCCTCAAGCATTGCACTCCAAAAGAAGAACTTTGTAAAGATTGAATCAAGTCATTTGCTTTGACAATGATGCTGTTTCCTCCCTCTTTGGCTGACTTTATGGCAAATAAACCAAAATATTCTTCAGGTTTATGACGAAAAGCAGAGTCAATATGCAAAGGAGCTTCTGCATCAAGTTCAGAAAAAGTGGGTTTTCTTTGATTTAAAAGAGGACGGGGGGTAACATCCCAAATTACATTTTTTGAATTACTATGAACCGTAAACTTGCCCAAATGTGCAGCTAAGGAAAGATATAAATAATCAGCTATGGGTCTTTTATATAGATGAAAAGATAAGCCTTTGACAATTACAAATCCCTGTTCGGAGTTAAGCCTTTGAACAATCTGAATACCTAATTCCTCTAAGCGAGGAATTTTTTCTTGTACTATTGTTTTTAATCTACTTTGTATTGCACTCCAATCATTCATTCTATTTTCAGAAATCTCTTGAGCGAGCCATGAGATTTCTGTAAGAAATTTGGCAGGAAGAGTAAATTTATTGATATCTAATACAGGATGTTCTAAACACTGCATATATTAGCCACTTATTTGATTGGGTTGATTTTAGAGCTAAATAGAGGAACGCTATATGTGCCTGAATCAAGGCAAATTGACCAATACCAACCTAGTACGTAAGTATATACGTACGTACTAAGCTTGATGATTGGATAATTTTTTCTATATAAGAACATTTTAATAGCTAAAAATAAATTTTATGTAAATTTTATTGCTATCTAATATACATTTGTGTCGTAATGTTTTGAAGTCGTGAAATATGCCTAAACTTCTGAAAATTAGGATTGTCTCTTCTTCGAGCCATGTTAAGAGGATAGTATAAATAATTAAATCAATGTGTAATCAATAATACTGTTTTAAAAAAATCTAAATTTATTGATTAAAGCAGGATAATGTCTTATCCTAAAATTTAGAATATAGTGTAAAATGATACAAAAATTGCACTTTAGCTTCCTCAACAGCAGCAAAAAATAATCTTATTGGAAATAGTTAATCGTGAACAATATTACTACTCATAATGATTCTGTAGAGCAGTCTGAAATTGATAACTCAACAGACTCCAAGCAATTTTCTTCTGTTGTACTAATGACCCAAAAACAACAAGAAATAAAGAAATTGTATGAACAACAACTTAAAATTCAACAGCAACAGATTAATGAACTACAAAATCAATTAACAAAGCTCCAGCAAAATTCTGCGAGAAAAAAACGTAATTATAGAAATACTTGGGCAAAAATAACTAAATATCTAGCTAGTCTTCATGGTAGTTCGACTTATCAACCTAGATTTTCTTCCCAACAAGTATTTTTTTCCTATCTCGGTAGTTTCGTGGGAATAGGTGCATTAGCCTATCTAAGTATTGGCTCCGGCTATCCTCTAATTGCTGCACCTTTTGGTGCTGCTGCTGTCTTAGTTTTTGCCGTTCCCAATAGCCCTTTAGCACAACCACGCAATTTAATTTTTGGCAATCTTTTAGGTGGGATAGTTAGTATTGTGATGGTTAGCTTATTCGGCTCCGAACCTTGGGTAATGGCTTTGTCGGTAGCTACTGCTATTAAACTTATGCAAGTTACGAAAACTTTACATCCTCCTGGTGGTGCTGTAGCTTTGGTAGGAGTAATGAGTCAAGCTAAATGGAGTTTTTTATTTACACCAGTTCTACTTGGTTCTATCATATTGTTGATTTGTACTGTAATTTTTAATAACCTTATGCCAGGAAGATCTTATCCCATACATTGGCTTTAATTAAAATTCAATGAGCGTACTTTGTAGAAATTATCTGTTGAGGGGGATAAGTCTACCTAATCAATCCTATAGCAGTAAGTTTTGTCCAATGGTTTTTTCAGTGAAATAGATTTAGAGAAAAACAGTGAGCAGTCTACATCATAAAAGAAAACAGGTATCTATTGCTATTTTAGCTACGGTTTTCGGTACTGGGGTCGTTACCGCTACACCTACACCCAATCTGGAAATTTCTAAGCAAGTCTTTTTGACTATTGCCAATGTAGCAATGTGTGCTCTTGTTTGGAATATTTATTTTGATGAGGAATTGTCAAAAAAAGATATTATTTCTATTCTGCTAGATTTATCGATCGTAACTGTAATCAGTGCATTTACTGCCTACGTTACAGCTAAAGGTATTACTGCTTTAATTAACGATATCACTAATTGGTTAGGAGTAATAGGCTGGGTAGTTATAGGTATCATTGCCGGTTTAGCTACTAGCTTGTTAGGTATTGGCTGGGCATCTTACTGCGACGATCTTTACCGCCATCAAACTCACTAAAGAAAACTTGTGACGTTCTCCCGACGCTAACTGCAAGCAGTATAGCGCGGGCTTCCCTGGACTCACGACCAGGTATTCCTGCGTAGCACTTATCTAGATGAACAGTACAAGACTATTCAACCCCGACAGTACGCTGTCAGCAGGCAGTTTCCATTCCCCAGCGTCCCTGGGTACAGTTTTCACGACTCGCGCATTCCCTTGCGTCTTTCGCCGACGCGGGGGGAGAAGGGG
>JAAUYH010154991.1_pt1 | contig 19833 bp, 17 predicted proteins | sample 7278061 | NCBI WGS metagenome assembly JAAUYH01 (sample SAMN14350203, study PRJNA611818) | marine sediment metagenome | isolation source: surface marine sediment (0.6m) | place: French Polynesia: Moorea | collected 2018-08 | reverse complement strand
TACGTGAACGGTCTGTGCATCCTTCAAATGCAGAAGAGCTGTTTGAGGTATTGTGTAATATTTGGAGTGCACTATCAGATACTCTATTTTCTGCGCTAGTTGATTCTATGACGAGAAGAGTTACAGCAGTGATAGATAACGAAAGGTGCCCTACAAAGTATTAGTGCAACAAAATGGTAAGAGGTTTCTATACATGTGACACGTATTCAGTAAAATTTACCGCGTTTATCAGTGTGTTAGAGTGTTCTATTATTTTGTCCCCCCCACTGTACATGCACGGTGGAAATATATGAAAAATATATTATGGTAATAGAAATTATCGGAATAGTGTTTCATGATAGCTCTTAGAAACACAGAAAATTGTTCATCGGGATCTGATTAATTAATCAATCTGTACACAGACTCATCCTAGTAACTCTGCCCATACGTTGTAGAGTGTTAAATCAGGTAGACCCCCAGCGATGCTATCGGAGTGAAATTTGGCGAAAAATGGGAAAATGAATCCGAAGGGGCGATAGCGCCGAGGATCATTTCCCCGTTTTTCTCCAAATTTCACTCCGATGGCTTCGCGAGGGGTCGGAAATAGATAGGAATAGGGCACTACTGGACAAACGGAGAGAAATATTTAAAGAGCGTGATGCCAATGAACTGCTTCATGAGTAATGGGGTCTGCATTCAGTGCATCTGTACAATTTTCATTGTACCGTCCAACAATCTTAATGGTTATTTACTGCTTTTTTATTCCCACCGTGCACGTTCTATAACAGTAGGTACTCTCCATGACTTTGATCTATAGTAATTTATTTTGAATTAAATTAAAGTAATGCAACGCGGTGCAGGTGCAGCTGCACCTATCATGTCAGCATAAACTGCCAGTACGGTGGAGCCAGCACACACAAACTATCGCGGCTAATCATTTGACCTCGCCTCATCTCTCTCTCTCTCCCTCTCTCTCATTCGAAGTGAACTTCTCAAGAAGTTGTGTTGTTTTATTCCACTACAGTACGGTATTGGACCACCACCAATGGCCACACCGGCACCCCATGCTTCGGCAGCAGGGACTGGTGCGGAACAGCAGCCAACTAATGGGACTGTGCCCACCATCAACCGAGCAGAATTACTACCGAATGTGGGAGGTTACACTAACGCAAGCTGTTACACTGCTTTACCTACTGCTGATCCGGGAAACGGGACCTTGTTCGATGACGAGGAAAGTTGGAACCTGCAATTGATTGCGTCCAAGTCGCAGGAGTACGCGGATATTTGTCGTTCTTGCCCCCAATATCTTGTCGAAGCGGTATACGCGGTTCGCAACAAGATGATAGAACAGCGTTACGAGGATGCAGTCGCAAAAACGTTGGACAAAGACACTTTCAAAGCATTTCATTTAGTGTGGCATGGCACGGCAGCGGATGACGACATAATACGGACCGGTTTTGGGGTTGGAGGGGTGGATGTGAAGCGAAAGCATGGGTCTGCGATGGGTGTAGGCGTGTATGTTACTACGGAACCAGCTTTAGCAGCGAGCTACTCTATGAGGAGTACGAAGAACGCCCCGGAATTCTTCCGGATCCTTCGTTGTGAATTATGTGAAACCACTGATATCCCTGAAGCTGGAGGCAGCGTATTTGTGCAGCCTAATAAGCATCTTGTACGACCAATCTATGTTGTTCACTTACGGCATCGTAATTTGGACCCTCGCAACTTTGGACACCCCTAAGATGGTCCATCGGTTGGACCTAACGCAGTCCCTTTTGGACTCCTGCCGAATGCCGCTAGTACCAGAAACAAACCCAGTAATACACACTAGGCTTGAACATCGTTGTACTACACTCTACGCTCTTGTTTGTTGTAATTGTTTCAGTGCCATATTTTCTTTGGGCCTTTATTCGATTGTTACCAGGAACAAAAAGTTCATCCTTGAGTTCGAGTCTAGTAATACTGTATTTTAGAATTTCGAGAATTAGGTCTTTCACGCAAATCCCGGTAGTGTTGCTTCACGATTTCCCCGTTTCACGCTAGTGATACGAGGGAGAACATATGCTTCGTGATGATTTTGATGTGCTGGCCAGCATCGAATAAAGCAATGATTCTAATCAATTCGGTAGAAACACACGAATACTAGCGGTACTTTCTCTGTTGGACCTCTGAATAGGGAGAAATTCGGTATGTTATTCGAAAGAATAGGAGTACTGTCCTGGAGTTCTGCCACTTTGTTCACTAGTATCCCTGGCAGGTTATCCTTCAGCAAAACGTCGAGTTGATGGCTACTGACGAAACCATAGACTGAGTAGCCATTGAGTGGCACAGCAGATCATTGATTGGCATTGATGTTCGGCTGGGTGTAGTGCGGTTAGAGCATTACAACAAAGCTGGGAATTCTTTTCATTTATTGTAGCAGGATCTGCTATCACACCAAAAAAACAGCTTCCATGCATATCTGCTAACGATGTGTTGCATTTTGCTGTTTCATTGTTGTCAGGTTTTTTCTTCGTTGGCAGCGGCTTAATTTGATTTGTATCTCGACAGTCCTAATTGAAATTTGCTACTTTTGATCTGACGTCACTGCTATTTTGGAATTACTCCCAAGTGTTTGATGTTTACTGGTCAAAATGCTTCTGAAAAAAGCGATGAGGTGCACGTGCACCTGTCTCCAACCTGAAAACAGCCAGTCAACTGCCGCCAGCACCCACGCAGTAGTTGAGCCCGATCTACTCACCTCACTTCTTCTCTCTCGTTCGAAAAAGGATACTTAAGAATTGTTCTTTGTCCCTAATCGGCAGGATCACGGCACAACCTCCTATGCCTGCGGCACCGCTACATGCCTCCGCCTCGTCGACCGGAGCGACGTCTCAGTCGACAAGCAGAGCAGTATCTGGTTTCAATCAAGGCCAAGCTCAACGAAACACAAATGAAAGGTTGAGTCCCCCGAAAGCTGAAGCCACGAACAGTGGTTCAGCTGTGACGAACAGGAAACAGTCATTGTTCGATGACGAAGAAAGTTGGAATCTTCAGTTGATTGCGTCCAAGTCACCCGAGTACGAAGATATTCGTAGACGTTGTCGCGGTTTTCACATTGAAGCGGTGTATGCTGTTCGCAATGAAATGATAGAACAGCGTTACATGGATGCGGTAGCACAAACGTTAGAGCATGAAACGTTCAAGGCGTTTCATTCCGTGTGGCATGGCACGACAGCAGATGAGGCCATAGTGCGCACAGGATTCGGGGTTGGTGGGGTGGATGTGAAGCGGAAACATGGGTCCGCGATGGGGTTCGGTGTGTACGTTACTACGCAAGCGAACCAGGCAGCCACCTACTCAACAAGGGATAGGACACAATCAATGTTCCGAATGCTCTTTTGTGAGTTGTGCGAAACTACTGATACTATTGTTCAACCCGGCTCGCAGGTATTTGTGCAGCCTAATAGGCGGCTTGTCCGTCCGATTTATGTCCTTCATTTCAGCCAATTTGGCAAGAAATTGCGACGCAATACGCGAACAGGTGGACCTAATCTTACACCATCCGGAATGAATCCCAATCCAGTGATTGCCAAAGCCACGAACAATTCACAGCCGCCAGCCCCGACCGCCGGTGGTGTAATACCATCTACGAATGGGGGAGTCACTGGAAACAATCAAAATGGGGTTCAACCAAATGTGACCCGCTCGGCTAATGGTAACAACACACTTGGCCCGGTACATTCAGTCACAATTAGTGCGAAAAACCCGACCCTCACTGGACGTATAACTGCAGCATCCAACTCGTCCGAATGCAATGATGGGAACCGGAATGCCAATGCTTCGGCAAGTTCCCATCATAACTTGACTGCTAACACAGGTAATCCCCCACGCTCAAGTCCCTCTGCCAGCGGACCGTCCAACGTCAATGAGGTGACACCGATGGCGTTGACTCCATCATCTAATCCGTCCGGAGCTCAAACCGCAAGGGCTGGTACAAATGCTCATGATAACGGAAAATTGAACCTGAATTCTGGCCCCAACACATCAGCCATGCCAAATGGTTATGCAGTGCCTTCAGGTAGCAATGCAAGAAAACCGGGCGCTAGTGAAATCCGAACTATACGTAACAACTTAACAGCGCGCTGGGTTGAGCGCGATGGAGAAATCGACGCGCTGGGTTGTTCGAATTCAAGGGCACCACCCGTTGACGCTACGAACACTAGTCCAGCCAGCATCAACAAAAACAAGTCATTGTTCGATGATGAGGAAAGTTGGAATCTACAATTGATTTCTTCCAAGTCGCCCGAGTACGACGACATTCGCAAGCGTTGTCCCCAGCTTAAAATCGAAGCCGTGTACGCAGTTCGCAATAGGATGATAGAAGAGCGTTATATGGACGCGGTGGCAGAAACGTTGGAAAATGAAACGTTCAAGGCATTTCATTCCGTGTGGCACGGTACGAGAGCGGATGACGACATAGTACGAACGGGATTTGGGGTTGGTGGGGTGGATGTGGAACGGAAGCATGGTTCTGCGATGGGGGTGGGCGTGTACGTTACTACGCAGCCGACGAAGGCTGTCTACTACTCGCAGAAGTATACCAGAATCGGCGAGCAGTTCTTCCGAATGATTTTTTGTGACTTGTGCGAAACTACCGATACCATTGTTCGAGCAGACCGCCATATATTTGTGCAGCCTAATAAGTGCCTAGTTCGACCACTCTTCGTCATACATTTCCGTGATTAGAGCAGATGACCTACCCAGTCATTGTTCAAACTGCAATAAAAGTAGTTCTTTGAGTAGCGGTGATTAATCTTACCTACGATTTGTGCCAGTTATGATTCTGCTCGCTAGGACTACATTTGTTCGGCCTTATAATCACCATGTTGCACAGTCTTATCACGTTCATTAATACAATCTTTAGGTGAGATTATCGCTTTGACAATCCTTTCAGAACTTAAACACCTTTAAACTCTGAGTTCTACAAACACAAATGCCATTCCATCCAGTGCTTGGGGGTTCTATAATAGTTTGTACGTACCGACGAGCTAACCCACTCAAATTCTTTGCGATGCGTGCCGTGCATAACCGACTCATATTCGCTCCGGTATTTTTGTAATTACTGGACAATTTATTTGATGCAAAATAATGAACGTGAACCACGCCTGCATCCTGGTCAACAGCCAGTTAATTCATGCCAGCGCCGCCGGAATAATTTAGACGTATCTTCCCACACCTTGCTAAAGACTGCCCAATTTATGTTGTTTATTCTGCTCTACCAAGGTTTTTCATTACTTCTGACCCCCGGTATTACCTCTTGCGATGGCTCCGGTGACTGATGAGCAGCAGTTGTTGTTGAAGAACGTGCACGTGTCTTCTATCAATACAGGTCAACAACACTCAAACAGTGTCGCCTTGCTTGCTAAAGCTAAACAACCCGAGACAGACCGTGCATTGACTTCTATTACTGAGCATCTACTCCACAATTTATTTCGAAGTGGATCGCCTGACACGCCTGGACATGACGGGAGTGTCATACCAAACTCGCTTCAAGAAGCTTCTGCGAAAAACGCTAATCCAACATTCTCAAGCATACCCCGAGCAGAACAAAGCCTTTGGGGTCGGACCCAATGCATAGCCTGTCTGGAGCCACATGCACAAGTACTATCGTAAATTCCACTGATGATTCTATAGCTACCTCAGGATCGGGAGCAGTCACCCCAAGTTGTCATGGAAATGACACTTCGGGAAATATATCATCAGCTGCCATTCGAAGTTCAAACAACGACTGGACAGCTGATGCAGTTAATTTTATGCACCAAGAAGTCCCAGCAATAAGATCGAGTAGTGACAATTCTAATGGTTCCGAAAGAATATGTACGGAGACGCAAAAGCCCAATTTAGCAAAGACGACAGCAAAAGATGCAAATAAGAATGACATTCAAACAAACATGTTCAATGACGATGGTAGCTGGATCCTTCGACTGATATGTTCAAAATCGCCCGAATACCAAAATCTTAAGAAAGATTGTCGCAAACTCAAAATCGAAGCAGTTTACGCAGTTCGGAATGAGATTCTAGACGAGCGCTACAGAGATGCAGTTGCAGCATCATTAGAGAAGGATACATTCAAGGGATTTCACTCCGTATGGCGCAGTTCAAATTCGCATGACGACATAATTCGCTCCGGGTTTGAGGTTGGTGGGGTGGATGTCCGACAGAAACATGGTGCTGCCATGGGAACTGGCGCGTACGTTACTACGAAACCGTTGAAAGCTGCTGGCTACTCAATTAAGAGTTCCCCGAAGGACCAGATATTTTGCTGGATGTTATTCTGCGAGTTATGCGAAACTGTTGACACTATCACAAAGGATGGAGGGACAGCATTTGTTCAGCCTAACAAATGGCTCGTCCGACCGGTCTATGTCGTACATTTTCGTCGACCACATTGAAATATCCTCAACATTGACTTCGTACGTCATCGACTAGTTCCCTTGGAACGTCTTTTGATGTTTATCCGAATACCGTGATCGGTAAACGCATTGCGCATAACGTGAATCAGGTCTAGACGTAGTTGATAGTACGTAAACGATTTCCTGTGGCCCATCAATGAAATCATGCGTCTAACTAACTGGCGACCTATGAAACAATCGCCCTCTTCTGTGTAAACCAATCTAACCGGGCTTCGCAACCCAGCGCAGACGCTGTTTCTTGCATCTTTTCGATGCATTCTAGTCCCAGATCATAATCTTTCACACTCATTAGTGTGTCCTGGAGGTCTGAGTTGAGTGAACCATCCTGGTCTTAGTTAATTTTTTCAGCCGTTATTTCCTACCACGCATTCAGGTCGTTTCTCAATTGATACGGGCTACATTCTCTTCTGTCTGGTCGACATAGTCTGAGACTCCTTCATACCATTCTTTGCCCCATTTCTATATAGTTTGCTCCACAGCGCAACATTCTATGCGGTGAGATATTACGATAAAATGTAATGAAACAATTTCGAATCATGCAAATAATTTTGATGCACTGAGCATTCCTCTGACATATGTAGAAAAAGACGATTTAAGTAAAACGTTAGTGGAAAAAACCTCAATTTTATGAATGTATAATTAGTTCGTAGCTGTAAACTCAACATATATCTCCTCGCCTTTTATAGTCTTCAAACTACGACGTACACTACTCATTGAAGATGCCAACAACAAAAACGTTTTAACAATCGCCATGGCAACGAAATGAATCTTTTTTATGATTGAGAGTTTCTACACTGAGGTAATTACATTCGTTTTCCACAGGTAATGTGACATTTCAGAAGTAAGTATCACAAAATAAAGTTTAAAAAAGCAAAAGACACCCCCGCTTCGAACTAAAACGCAATCCCTGCCCGTGCTGTCGATCACTGTAAATGAAGTTGATTATCCGTCTCACTGTGTTTTTCGCAAATCTATCTGAACACTTACGGGTATTAAAACGTTGGTTAAGAATGGAAAAACTGTGAATAGGCCGTGCAACTGAATTCTCAGCGAGTCAGAGCATGATAGTTTTATACTGTGTATTCACAGAGAGGTCAGCATGATAGAAGAGTAAAGCATGAAAGCAAATTGCACGAAATCATGTAGCAAATCATGGCAAGGCAGAAAAGATTACACTATAGCCCAACTTGTTCAAATGACAATACAAATGTGTCACCTTGTAAAAAGGGCGGCCAAATACAGTACCAAATATACTTACAGTAAATATTACAGTGTGTATCAACTATTCAACGTAATGTGCTGTTGCTGAATCAAACCTGAGCACGCAGGCTCGCAGTAAAACCATACTCACTGAAGATATGGCAGGCAGCAGCCAAGCGATGCCTGAGCTACCCGGGTACTATTACGATAGCGTTCGAAATCGCTATTTCAAAGGCACTAGGCCGCACACCCCGTCGCCTCCACCGAAACGACCCGCGCGCGCGATGCATCTAGTGCGTATCTTACGCAATGCGCACGAGCATGACTGGGCGTCTTCGCGCACACTCATCACCGCACGGATTCTCGCGACTAGCAAGCATGCATCGGTTGCAAATCTACCATCTCTGTGCGCGTTTGAAGATGGCGAGTCCGAAGTGGAAGATGTTCAGGTCGAAGTCGATTCGGATCCAAGTCCAATGCCGCGTACGAACATGTGGGGTCCCTTGTTTCACTCCCGACATCTTTCTTTTCAGGCTGATATGGGATTCGACCGGGGGCCTGTGGATCGAGCTCCGTCCCAAGATTACTTTGTCCCTCGCCATCCTGTGTTGGCGTCAATATCGCGCGATGTGCTGCGTACGTCAATTGCGGTCAACAGCAGTTACGGGGACGTGCGAGTTCGAATCCATTCGTTTCCGACCGGCTCGGTTGTCGCAGGCGCGTTCTACGACTCGGACCCAATCGCAAGTGTCTGGAGCGCGCGAAATTGTCTAGTGGTGTACGCGATTCGTTCTCGCAATGACCAGCAAATCGTTTGGTTCTCGCTGCCGCAACAGACTTTGGTAGTGACGCGTTTCTCTGTGAGACTTCGCGCGAGGATCTCTTCACTGGATATTAGTGACGGGGGCTACGTCGCGGTCGGTTCCCAAAGTTGGAAGGGTGTTGAAGGCTCTGTTTCTGTGTTCGACCGACGCCATTCACTTATAGCGACACATTCCGTTCGCTCACCTGTAATGAAAGCGAAATTTGTGGATGATAACACAATTGTGTTTGGTACCCGCTCAGGGCATGTGGGAGTATTTGACTTGAGAACGAACACGTCTAGAACGTTACGTATGCCTAGCGCGGAAGTGGTACGACTATCCGTATGCTGCCTGCGTGTGGAAGGACGAAAAGTTTATGTATCGTCCTTGGGAAATGGCAGAGACAACCTGGTGTGTTACGATATCGACTCGACAGGAAGCACTCCTTGTGTAAAATACCTCGGCCACAAAAATAATGCGAAAGGATTGGAGTTCGATGTTGGGGGGACATTATTGGCGTCGCCAGGTGACGATGGCGTTGTGAGGTTCTGGGATAAGGCCAATGGAGGGGAACCGCTTGACATGCGTATTTACATGAATGAGCAACCACAACAGGTGAAGTTTGTGGGATACGATGATGAGAAGTGGACTGTGAAGGATACAAAGGTTGAACCAGCATCGACAGGCACTGAAGAGAATGAAAATGTTGATGAGATGATTTATGTTTCTGGTCGGCAACAAGCTGAAACAATGACGGTTCATGAGAATGAGAGCAATTCGAAAAACGAAAATGTGAATAATTATACAGGGATGTGGGTGGTCACAGAAAGAAATTTGTATGCGTACCTCACATAGGCCGACAAGATGTACAGTACATGAACGAACGTTGAAGTTGTACGACAATGTTTGGCTTATCTTCCTAGCTCAGATGATTTGTTTACCCTCAAAATAAATTAAAGTTTATTGCCAAATATTGTCCAGTATGTCGACTTGTGTTCTGTTCGATGGTTCAAGACTCGCCGATCGGGCAGATGCACCGGAGGATCAGTTTCATGGTAGAACTGAATTCTCTTGAAATTGAACATTGGCAAAAATTGAACACGACCCTTTGGTTGGGTTGAAGCGTAGCTACAACGCGATCTTTTTCTTTCGTCACGTCGAATCCGAGAACCTCCAGAACTCGCTCGGTGAAATATCGATGTGGAACTCGATACAGCATCAGGCAAGTGTCGATCACTCTCTTCACACAGTCGAATGGCACTGGCGTCTGCTCGTATCTAATAGGGAACATGTACACCATCGAGTGGTATCCCTCTCGACATTCCACGAACGTTGCGTTTCCGACGATCCCGCACGCAACGATCGCCAGCTCATCAGCCGTTGGCGGAGGATCCGTTACCGCATAATTCTCGCTTTCCAGGCTAATTGGAGACTCGGCGAGCAAGTCGACTTCGTGTTCTTCTCCATATGCGAACAAACGAAGTGAAAGACTGCTCTTCCGCAGTTTATCGATCGCCCACGCCCATTCCCAGGTATTCGACAACGTGTCATCCCAAGCGTTCTTGACCCGGCCCACCAATTCCGCATCATACTGGTGTCGGCGGTTGCCAAAGTCTAAGACGACTTGCCCACGCTCAATACGAACATCGGGTGTCGTTTTGTTCGTTACTTTGCGAATTTTTTCCAACGAGAACAGCACGTTTGCTGCATTGTCAATCACCAGTTGATTGAATATGTGCCTATTCCCTTCTTCTTTGGGGAAGAATGTCGGCTTTACTGCCGCGACGAACGCGGGATGTAGTTCGTCCTCACCGGACCTCGACGCTTCATCGAGGCTCGCTTCAGTGTCCCTCTTAATTTGAGCTTGTGGTGGTCGAATTTGCAGCGGACGAAACCGTGAGTGACTTGAGCTGCGTGCTGGGCTAAACTTCCTACTTTCCTCGCTCACTGTGCGATCACCTTTTGATGTATCACCCGCCTCAGCTCCGATAGCTATCAACCGTTTGGCTAAATCCATTAAAGAACGAGGTTTGTTTTCTGGAGCCTGTGGTTCCGGACTATTTCGCTGGCCATGCGTAGAAGCAGAAAAGACGGGATACCGCCTACGAGTAGGTAAAAGTAATGAATCTGGAACGAGAGGAGGTGGTGGAGGAGGAGGAGGTGGTGGTGGTGGTGGTGGTAGTGGTAGGGTGCTCCTTCCTCTAGGGTTCACCGGTGTGCTTTGTTTCTGACCGATGTGTCCCCGACCATGTCGAGGGGGAGATAACCCTCTTGAAACAGATTTTCGATCTTCAGTGTTATCGACAGTCGTTTCCTCTTCGGTCTCCTGCATGCTGTGGAGGTTGGAAGATTTTTCTCGTTTCGACTTGTTAGAAGAACCTTCTTTCTTCGTGACGTCTGAGGCTATGTCGTTGAAGTGAGAACAACTCATGAACCACTCGTAGTACGAGGTCCACCTCCAGTTGATGGCAATATTCAACTTCATCACACGGCATATTCCTTGTTACTGTTTCCTAATGGTCTCAACTATTTGGCTGGCAGTACTGGCACCGTGACATCGGTCGCCACGAAAGACCCGAGTGGATTGAAGTCAGTTCAAAATCATAATTTGCACTCTTGTATCTGTTTGCACGCCATGGTTATCGCCTAGAGGTAGCCCCAACCTGCGTTGACTACTATGAAGCCTACAGTGGGATCCTGGAGTCACGAATACACAACATTGTCTGGAGAACAGTTTCAACAACTCTCGTCATCCTGAATAGAACTCGCAGAATCGTAGGTCCAGAAGAGGACAGGAAGTCATCGCGACGTAAGCTGAGAATATCGTACTCGGGCCACACAGCGCCACTATCGGCCACATCGAGAAAGTCAGGGACGGAAATAATAACTGCAAATCTGCAAAATCTGCTACGACGAAATCAGGTCACAAAATCAATCCACTTCCTCACACAACGTCATCGCGCGCGACAAAGATGGCACGATTGTTCCTGCTGTTGCTGGTACTTCAACTAACATCGATACTGGCGAAACAAGTCGTACAAGAGTTTCAAATCCATCCGGGCACCGATGGGAAGGTCTCGGTGGCGCTGGACACGCCGCCGATAGCATCGTCGACATGTGTGTTCGAGTGGTCTGCGATGGGCGCCACGCCGGAAGCGTGGACGACGACGATCAGCGGGGACCCGTCGTCGGGCGATCTCGAGTGTCTGATAGAGCGGGCGGGCGGCGCGAACACGTACCTGATGTTCCAGTCGTTCAAGACCACGCTGGGGACCGCGCCCGTGCTGGACGCGGAGGTGCACGGGAACGAGGGCAAGCTGTCGAGCGACGAGGCGGTCGTGGACGGGGAGTGCGTGCGGAACCATCACGAGTGGAGTGGCGGCGAGATTCGTAGCATCCTGCTGAAGTCGGCTGTCGAGTACTAAAAACGATTTATTGTCACTGCTCACGGTATTGCGTTAGCGTTGTGTACGTTGTGGGCGTGTATATCTGTGTGTTTGGAATCGCTGTGCTTGAGGGCGCCGTCGCGGTGCACGGGGCGGGCGCAGGAACTGCGGGGAATTGGCTGTTGGCAGTGCCATCGTTATTGACGTGCGGCGGCCCCGCGGCAATCGCATGCAATGGCATTTGTAAGGATGGCGTCACAGGTAGCTGTCGATTCGCGCTCGCGGCGGGCATGGTTGCGAGTACAGTGGCGGTGATATGAGGCGACTTGGGTAGCACAGTAGCGAGATTCAGCGGCGGTGTCATGTACGTGGCATGAGGTGTAACTGGTGTACGCGGAGTAGATAGACAAGACGGAGAAGTAGAGAGAGAAATCGTCTTCAGTGGTGTGATTGGAAGTGATGGCGGATGAATGGCAGGTGTGGAGTGAGTAGAGCGCGGGGTATCGGGAACACGGCGCTGCGTGGATGGGGTGGAAAGGCATGACGAAACAGCAGCCGATGCCATACGAGAATTTGCAAGTGCTGCGGAGGCTGTAGAAATCGCGTCATTCGTGCCGATTATCGGGTACGCCGCAACATGTGCCGTACTGCGGGTGCGAGGAGGTGTCTGCGGGGGGAGTGCATCGGCAGCATTGTGCATGTGTGCGCGTAATTGTGTACTATGGTTGTGTGCGCGTAGAACGGATTCATACGAAGAGGCGTCCTTTGCGGCAGTGGCAGCGGTGACAGGAGCTTCAGTTCTGGGATTAGACGGCAACGGCATCGCTCTCACTGGTAACGGAGTCGGACGAGGTGCGATAGTTGGTTGAAGTTGTGGGTCCGCCGGTTTAGTAGGTGCAACATTGCCAATATCACGTAACACATTCGTTATTGGTGCGTCATCCACGCCAAGTGCCGCACGATCACCATTTTGCTCGTGTCTCACTTGCACCGCAGTGATATCATTGTCGAGCGATTGAAGTTCAACACGCAGACGAGCCAACGCGTCCTTGAGCTTGCCAGCATGAGCGGCACGTTTGGCCGATTCCTTCGTCGACATGCGTTGAATAAGTTGAGGCAATGACGGCCGTCGAGAAGGTGCGCCACGCTTACGGGGTGCTCCAATAGAAGCTGTGGACTTGCGACGATTGCCCATGTTTGTTGAGTTTCTGTTCGTTGTTCCTGTTCTTCTGGTTGTTGTTGTTGTTGTTGATACGAGTCTTCACAAGCCACCACATAGTAGAGGCGCTTAAAACAGGGTTCCTAGTGTAACGGATGGGGACCTACAGGTAACCAATTCTGCCACTCGCTCCACATGGCCAAGAAAAGCAGACGATGTGTCACGACGGCAAGCATTCGTGTATGGAACGCAATGGCCCGTGGTGAAAACACCCATGTTACAGAATGTGCTAATTTAGACGTCTAATTAGGGCCACCCCTACAATCGTCGCAGCGGCGCCATGTTTAAGTTCGCGTTCGGTGACACCAAGGCGGCCAACACAAGTCCCGAAACACAGCGCGCTGGTGCGGGCCAGTCCGAAAAACCGCCCCCGCGCATTGTCGAAATCGAGGACGTCGACGTGTCGAGCTGTGAGATCGACTTGCTGCAGGTGGCTCCCGATTTGACATTGAAAAAATCCACCGCTGATGTCCCGTCCACGCTGTCCGCAAATGGCGCCGATGTCGTCGCAGGTGTGTATGAGGGTGGGTTCAAGTTGTGGGAATGTGCAGTAGACCTTGTGCGGTATATACACAAAAATGGTCTGAAAGGTGCCAGTGTCCTCGAGATTGGTGCGGGTCACGGTTTGCCGGGAATAGTTATGGGAAGCATGGGTGCGCGTCTGGCATTACATGACTTCAATGAAGAAGTACTGCAGTTGTGTACGGCAGTCAATGTGAAGTTGAACGAGGTGAGCAATGTGCGATTTGTGGCTGGTGATTGGGGTAGACTGCAAGATGTACTTGGCGAAGAGTTCGATGTAGTATTATCTGCAGAAACTGTGTACAGCGAAAAATCATTGCGGTCCCTTGCGCATACCATACTAGACAGTTTGAAACCAGGCGGGTACGCGCTCATTGCCGGTAAGACGTATTACTTCGGAGTTGGTGGTGGAATGGCATCATTTCGAAATCTGGTGAAGGATATTGCAAAGGAACGCGGAATCAACGTCAACATTGAAGTTGTAGAGCAAATGCGGGATGGAAAGAGCAATGTTCGAGAGATAGCACGAATACATAAACTGTTGAAATAGACTTCATTAACATTAGTTCCTTTAATTCCGAGTTCAGCAAATCTTCTTGCCAGTCACCACGCCCTACGAGCTTTCCACATCGATTACCCCATCGTCACCACGTGCCTTTTCCTTGGACCTCTTCCACACCTCGGCCGGCAGCTGATTTGGCGTCACAATATCGGCACCTTGCGTGCCATCCGACTCGAACACCACAACAAACTGACGGTACGGGTCGTACGAAGCGATGCGCTGCAAAATCGGCGCCATCTGCGGGATGGTCGCAGCCTCGTTACGAGCGACTAATTGATTACGGCTCACGTAGAATGAGGGCCTGCCTGTGGTGTACTCACCACTGCCTGGTTGTGCGACGCCGATATTCCCCTGGTCGGTGCTGTAGTTGGCGAACACCGCGCCACGGCCAAGTCGCTCGAAGCCTTCCCACGCCATCGCGCACAACATTTCGCCATTCCTGCGCACATACGCCTTGTACGCCAATGCCCAAGGCGCCTCGCGTCCCGGGCTTACAACGTTGCCGCCATCCCCGCTGTCAATGTTGCGCCCGAATCCTCGTCCCGACGAGCAGCGAATCTGTTGACGCTGTGGTGATAGATTGTTTTGCGCGTTATTCCGGTTGGAGCGGATACGAACAAACGGCGCTGGTGATGCGAACGCGGCTGTCCTCGAACGCTTCGCCATGCTCGAGCTGAACGATGCGGATTGGGGACGAGATCAGACGCAGCAAACGGAAACGTTTATTTTACAATTTTCTGTAACCGTCAGTACATTCGTACACCTGCACACTCGGGAGCAACAATGCACACGCTGGCAATGCTGTTGACCATGGGTAAGAACGGTAAGTTCCAACCTCAACGCAGCCAAAAGAACCCAAAATGGCGGAACAAACAAGGTCAAAGCTGGGAAGCTATTACCCTCGTGGGGAGGTGGAGGATTTGCAGAGCGTGTATCTGACCGAGTTGTGGTCGATGTACTAGAAGGTGGGGTGCGCAGATTGCAGCAGCAAACCCGCGAACTGGACGACACTGAAGCGTCCGGCGTTCGTGTGCATGGGATGTGCGCAGAAACTGCGCGCAGATGCGGGCAACAAGTTGAAAAACTGCATCGGCTCGTACCTGTGGCACCCCGACGAGATGGAGCGTATGCGCACATTGAAGTAAGAAACCGCGTAGGGTAGGCCGTCACTGATATCGAGTTCAGTCACCTCGTGACATTCCGTGGAATCAAAAATGCAATGCGTAGATTGTTCGAACCCTGCGTTCACTAGGACGTGCAGCGGGGTGGAATAATCGACGTGAGGTCGTAATAAATTAAGGATTTTCAGGGTCTATCATCACAGGCGCGGGGATGTCAAGCCCAACAGTTCCCGTTGGAAATCCTAACGCATCCACGTCCTTCCCAACCGGATACTCGCGCTCGATTTTTGACATCGTCATCTCCTCGTACGATAATCGCCCGTGCTTTGTGCGTTCCCTTTCAACATGGCGCGCGAGAAAGTATGGTGTTGGCGCGACTGCACCGAACAGTAGAACGCAAAGCGATTCCGGCGAGGCACCTCCGAACACGCGCACTAATGTTTTTGCGTCCTTTGTGACGGCCAGAATCGGTTGCACGACGACGAAACTAGTGATTAAAAGTGTGAGCATTGGGAGCGAGGTCATAATGTAGAAACGAATCACTTTTTTGTCGTCGGAGTATGCGCAACACAAGCCTGCGGCAGACCAGAACATGAAAACTACACCGGTAATGAAGGTTAATAGCGGTAGACGACCGGCAGATGAAGGGCGGTCTAGTAAACCGCCGCCTTCGGAGCCTACGAATATGACGATTATTGCGTTGCATAACGTGCAGATGGCCGAGATTAGCGGTGGTAGTGATGTCAACATTGCACGCGCGCGATGTGTTGTTCGGTCGGCTAGACCCGCGAATAAAGCGGGTGCAAGTATTAGTTGGAAACGCGGTAATGCGGTGGAGATGGCAGACAAAATTGCGGTGCTTGTTTGAATTCTTCGCATGGTTCCGGTATTAACGGAAGACGCGACAGCGGCGTGGGTGCATACCACAAACAACGAAATTATCACGTGTGTTGGTTGGGTGCGTGAGAGTATGTACGGTAACCGTCCGCTGTACGCAATTGTGTAGGTTGCGATTGTCATGCCGATTAATGCGACGAGAAGTTGAAGAATTGCGGCGGTAAACGAGGCGGCTGCCGGTACGGCAGAGTTCATGTCGATTGAGTTGGCATCAAAGTTGACTAGCATTCGGTCGATACCATCTATCAAGACTAGTGCAGACCATAGCGCGAGTAAACATGCGGGTAGAAATGGAGTATGCGGGCGCGCTTCGTTAGCGTCTTCGTAGAGCGAGGTGCGCGAGGAAGACGGGGTGTCCAGATGTAGTTGGTTGGACATGGCCTCGAACAAGCCTCGAAGGGAAGATTGCGACGATGGAGGTGAGGGTGAGTACCGATGGGCCGGGTAACTCATTGTTGGGGTTAGGTGGGGGAACGGTGCATCGCGCTCGCTTCAAGGCGAAGCAATATAAAAGTCCAGTCCATCACGAGACATGCCAGGTCATTCCCCACCCAAGTCTGTGTACGCGTGATAGCAGTTAGTGCTTGCCAATGGAAGCGGATGCGTTAAACAGTCGGTTTGCCGACAAGGCGATACTTTTTTCACGGTGGATCAAAGCAGTTGTTGAAGGGAGTGGACTGCACGCACTCTAGATTTGCGACAAGTGCTCGCCGACGAGGCGAACTTACAGCCAGATAACTGCATTCCGGGCAATTATTTAATGCTATTGGTTGATTACGCTCGTTTAATATTCGGGATCCAATAAATAACGAGCACAGGAAGGGATGAATCTGCTCAGTTAATACGAAGCCTGGCTGACGATTTTGTTGGTATCTGTAATCATAGCTTCACACGTGAGTCCACTTCGGTTTGTCGAACTTTCCATTCTGCTTATGTCGAGTTTCTATCCCGCATTCCGCTTTTCGTGAACGCCCGCGAATTATTTTCCATTTTCATGTCTCGTGACTTTAGCACCCAAGTCACCACCACAATTATGCTTCAATTTCTTTCTCCATCTGCTTCCATACAGCACCGTACCGCACCGAGATACAGTACGACCACCACCGTTCTTCTTACAACGCATCTGAAGACAGTGTCAGTTTTCCGCTAGACCTTTCGTCTTCCATACTTTCGTCAAAGTGTAGCCTTGGAGTTGGAGTCGCGAAAAATACTTTCGGGACTAGGAGTTTACGGAACACTTTCATCGTGCACCCTGCTGAGTTCTATGCATCTTAGCTACAATCTTGGGCCTGGGCTCCACAGGAATGTTCCAACGGATTACTGATTTGAGATTGTTGTCGACGTCGACGGACACTGAAATATTGGAGTCCACTCACAGATTCTTCTTATTTTATTTGGGGTTTGGAAGGTGTCGTATTTGCCTAAACAGCAACCTAACGATTCTATGACATCATTCAAAGGATTAGTGTATGTATATCTTTGGCAACTATGATCACTTACAACTTAAAAGACGTGCTCGTCGCGTCCTTCTGCAAGAGAAGATGATAGGTCGAAACTTTTCATTTTTAATTCCTGGAGTAACAGAAATCGTCAAAATATGCTGAGCAAGATACCGGTTGGGGGTGTTGAAAATGTAAACAAGATGCAACTCAGCAACTGCCATGTGACTAAAACCATGCGATGAAAGCAGCTGGATCAGTAGAACATCTTCGACTTGTACAGTACTGTAGCACTGTCGTCAACTCTTAGAATTTGGTCAATTGCGAGATTAGGTTTCAGTCACAAAAAATCACAAGAGAGGGAGCAAGTGGAGTGGAATGCTTCGCTAAATCCCAACCGTTTAATAAGGGGATCACGACAAACTTGCGTCAAAAGAAGCATTTACCGTCGGCTCCTTTCACAAATATGAACAACTACAGTTAGTCGGACAAAGACAAAAATCGACTTAACGTTGTAAATTATCATCTTCGACTAGTATAGAACTTAGTTGGCTCTTTGCCTTCGACATCAATACAGTCACAATTCCTACGATTTAAATAGATTTCTTTATTCGTGAGAATAACTGAAGAGACAGATAAACACACTGAAAGAAATAGAAAAAGGTTTCACATGGAAAATCAGCATTCCAGGCCTAATCATACATTCCAATCGCCGTGCCGCACTTAGCAACAAAGCCATAGAAGTGCAATCTCGGATCAAAAAATTTACATCATGAAGTTGTAGTGCTTAAATGATGCTATCTATTTGAATCGATAAAGTATTCCAGTTTTCAATCTGCTATCTCCATGAATCATGCGATAAGTCAACTATAACATCTAATTCCAAATCGAGAAGAAATCTATGACTTAAAAGTATCTCCCTAGTCTTGTTTGCTCGAAAAATTAGCGGAGTCTGCTATCTTGCGGGAAAATTGAGTATTTAAGATGACTTTAATCAAAATGCGAGCTAAAACAGCGCTTCAAGCAGAGATTTATCGATTTTTTAAATTTCTAGGAAAATAATTTGTTCGAACTTTTATAACAGGGGAATCGCTCACATCATGTTGAGACAGCGATCCGATCCAGCCTAGGACCGCTTTTATACGTTTAGATCATCTGAATGGTCAAGAAAGAAGTGTACTTTATAGCTGAGAACAACACGAAAGTACCCTTTTTCGTAGCAAGCGTCCTTTAAGCTACCATACTTCAACTGCGGAGCCTTGTGAATCTACATGATTCTGGAAGCAGGTAGCGTTCGTCTCAGTTAAGATGTAATCGTGAATAAATAAGATTATAAGTATTATACATAGCTACTATGGCAAGGTGATCGTCTCTCAACTGGAGAGCAGGTATAATCACGGTCTTTCTCGTAGGAGAAGGAGATATGTTTCCCGTTTTGGTAATTAATGGCGCTCTCGGAGTCGATTTACCTACCTTTGCACATTTGGTAATAATGTATTACTTTGAGTAGAGTATCATCTTCAGTTTTATCGGAAAGCCATCTTTCTGTAGAACTAAGAATTTTTCCGGCTCTGACGGATGGGCTCCATGTGTTAACTTTTCTCCTATCGGATCTGTTTGATGTTCTGAATTGTCGCAAACATTCCTCAAAATTTTTAATCTTAAATTTCTGAGCACTCTGTTATGCTTGTAGTTTCATTCCATCACAAAACTTAAACATGAGTCAGTGATATGAAAGCACAAATGCCCAAATTTGACGTAGATGAAACTTTCGATTTCCTAGAGTCATTCTCGATTCAGCAAGTGCAATCCAATGAAGATTGGGAAATGTGCAGAAAGTGCAACTGACGAGCTTCCTAAATATTGTAAAATCGTCGAAAATAAATCTGATACTACCGCAATAGCTTTGAAAAACTTCAAACTGTGCGGAACAGTGAGCACCCCCCCTCCCCCCATAGGATACTGCACTTCTGTGCCCGACTTGGAAATGACTGCAGTTGTTGTGTGTTCTATGATATAAGAACTGCCTATTTGTGTGGTTACTTCAACCTGTTTTGATGTTGGGAACTAACAAGCAACTGTAAAATTTCGATTTGGATTGAACACCGAGGAATCGTTCTTATCGACACATTGTTGTTGCCAGGCCGACAACGAGAACAGCTGCATTTTTTCTACGGTAATGAGGGTTCCCTACAGTATGCATCGAAATCCGTCCAATCACCAAATCATGCTCGGTAGCCTACCCTTTAC
>JAAUYH010149942.1_pt1 | contig 19839 bp, 13 predicted proteins | sample 7278061 | NCBI WGS metagenome assembly JAAUYH01 (sample SAMN14350203, study PRJNA611818) | marine sediment metagenome | isolation source: surface marine sediment (0.6m) | place: French Polynesia: Moorea | collected 2018-08 | reverse complement strand
CCGAGGCGCATTGAAATGGTGCGCAAGAACAAGGGTGGTCCTACGAAGTATTGATCTAGTTACAATAGTGTATTCTGAATAAATTTATGTGCATTGCTGGTATTCTGTAAATTGGTGTAACGTAATCATCGAAAAGTTTATATCAATGTGGCAACCCCCTGTACAGTAGATGAGCATAAATTTAGAACACCCTAATCTGAAGCACTTCCAGCAATGACTAAACTAGCTGATATTTAACTAGAATTCAGGGTTTCGTCTGGTGAAACTCTGAAAAAGTCTTGAAGAAAAGAAGCTTCACCGACACCAGGAAACTTTTAGCAGTCAATCTACATTAGAGAATCCAGCAGAAGTCCTGTTTATGTCTGTACGTGGGATTACTTGTAACTCTACTGCTTGACAAAACTTTTTGTAGACTCGAATTTCATGCAATTGCATGAGAGAGTACTGTTTCTAGGTAATTGGCCCATTTTTGTAGGTTTCAAATGAATAGCTACAATCAGCTGTTAGTAAAGACTGCATCAGATCCCAGCTAAAAAATTGTTATACAGATGTTCTACAGAGCTACATTCTCTACGGATTTAGTACACAAAATGAACTTCGAAGAATTTTCTGCGGATTCAAAACTTGTTACTTTGGAAATCATAGTTTTTGGTAATTCCCGTAGCTCCCTGGATCGATGTAGATTCAATTGCTCTGAAACTGGTTATGCGAAACAGAAACAACACGTTGATACCACATCGTAAGCTGAAAAGCACGAGGAGCACCAATCAGCAATCCAACATTTGAGTTCTGCATGAGAAATGTGACAGTTCTTGTGTGCCTGGTGTCCGTTGAAATGTATGGAGATACACGCGCCATGTTTGGCACCTGCAAAAGTGCCTGGTCGGAGGTGCCGGGTCAACTCTTGTGCGGAACAGTGCGCCTTCAACTGAACACCGCACTTGTAAGTAGTCTAGCATTGCCAATAAATGGCTGAAGTCGAGAAGCGACTGGGGCAGAATCCTTTAGACATTCGGACATGTCGGCAGCCTCCGAACCTCCACCGTCAAAATAAACATTACGCAAGAACAGTAAGAGATTTAATTATAAAAGTTGAATGAGCGCTTGGGAACAAGAGGTGGTGGCATAGTTTCTCTATCACGCGCGCCATCGTTGGCAACTGTTTTCACCGCGTGTTCAATAGCACGCGACACCTCGCCCTCACCTAAAACCTCGAGCATGACAGCTGCCGCCTGCGCCGTACAAACCCGATGCGCCTCGGTCTGCAGGCGAACCGGGTTGAGCCAAGATCTGCAACCAAATTCCTCATCAACCGGCAATCTAACGCGAGGAATCTGACTGGGCAAGAACCGCTCAAGATTTCGCGCCTGTCTTCCAGTCCCGTCCAGCACCACGACAGAAAGTGGGGACTGTTGAATGCCGACCTCTCCTATTCGTTCCTTCCTCGCGCGCACGAATTGGTCCAGCGGTATCGAGTCTTCACTAGGATACAATACACACGCGCTCCCGTCCGCCTCGTATCTCGACATCAAGTCCTCGAGCAGTCGGTCCTGATCCTCTGCAATGCCACGAATCACTCTTTTCGCCGCGCCTATGAGACACAGCAGCGACCCGCTATTGTTCGCGCGGCCGAACTCGGCGAAGTGTTGGAACACCCACAGATTCGCACGCGTGGGCGGCGGCGGCCGACGTATCCGACCACAGACACAACGGTGTCGCGGGTACAGACACTCGGGACAACACTTCCTCACCACGTGCAAATGGCGCAACATCACGTTGAACGCGACGACCGTCTCGTGGCGTTCCGCGCCCTCCGGAGTGGTGTCCATGACGGCACTGAAGTGAGGCGCGATGAGCCGTCCTTTCGAGTCCGCGACGAGGTCCTTCAACGCGCCCTTGTCGAGCAGCTGCTGCGCTCGTATGGGTAGGCGCGACCGAATCGACAGCACCTGTGCGTGCGCATTCTCGAGGTTCTTCAACACCGACTTGGTCGACGACGAAGACAGACTGTTCGTTTGCACGCTGCCAACTATCGTTGCCGCCGTGGCGGGGCGATGCCTGTTCAGTGAAGGGCAGCTTATTGACGTGCGAAGACCTTGGAACGGTCGAATGAACGATGTTAGCACACGCATAATATTAATGTCGGTATCGGCAAGTGCAGCTTTGATGAAATGGCGCCGACCAAGAGGTTAGGGATTGGGTGGTATCTCGTGGCCACGTGTGAGATCTAAATCTGAGGCAGTTATGTGATTCGTCGAATTACTAGATTCAGTACCCAATCAGTACGGCGCCAGATATTGTGTCTTTCGTCCTTGGTAGTCACTGCGCTGTACCAACACAACATCCACAGGGAGGTACAACGCTATAAACGGAGTTTTATGCGTCGTTGCCTCACATCACTCGCACCAAGAACGAGAAGCAGCGACAAAATGCATTTCATCGACATCGGCGCAAATCTCACGGATGCGGTGTTTCAAGGGAGATACCAAGGACGCCAAGCACACGATTCGGATCTGGACGCGGTGTTAGAACGCGCGCGTTCCGCGGGCGTCGTACGGACGCTAGTAACCGCGGGCACGCTGCCACAAGCCACACAAGCCGCCGCACTCTGCGAACGGCACGGGCCCGGGACCATGTTCAGCACGGTGGGCGTTCACCCCACGCGCTCCTCCGAGGTGCCGCCCGCACAACTGACGGAGCACATCACGCGGTTGTACGACGCGATCACCGCGGGCGGGAAGACGGTCGTCGCGGTGGGCGAATGCGGGCTGGACTACGACCGGCTGCAATTTTCCACGCGAGAGCAGCAGCTGCCGGTGTTCGAGGCGCAGTTCGGGCTGGCGGAAACGACAGGGCTCCCCCTGTTCCTGCACGACCGGAACACCGGGGGCGAGTTCGCACGGCTCATCCGCGAGAACCGCTCGCGCTTCGGGGACGGCGTGGCGCACTCGTTCACGGGCACCGCCGACGACCTGCACGCGCTGTTGGCGCAGCGGCTGTACATCGGGGTGAACGGGTGCTCTCTGAAAACCGCGGAGAACTTGGCCGTCGTCAAGCAGATCCCGCTCGACCGCATCATGCTCGAGACCGATGCGCCGTACTGCGGCATTCGCCGCTCACACGCCAGTCACCAGTACGTGGACACGGAATTCAGTGTGAAGGACAAGAAGAAGCACTCGCGCGAGGCGCTGGTGAAGGGCCGCTGCGAGCCGTGTGAGATCGTTCGTGTCTGTGAGGTCGTCGCGAAGATCAAGGGCGTTGCCAAGGAGGACGTCGCGCGCGCCGCGTTCAATAACACGATGCGCGTGTTCTTTCCCAAGGAAGCCGCCGATATGGGTGATAGCCCGTACGACCTCAGTGTCAGTGCAGAATCAAACACCGTTGTCGCGCCGTCCTCATAGCATGGTGTTTGCCTCGGCAATGTTTGTAAATTTTTGACGTGTCCAACGACGTAATGGAGGAAGAACTAGGGAACGACAGTGCGGCATGCTGTGTTACTGAAGCGATTGATTCTCAACCAGTTCGTACAGTAGTCGAATCGTTCCTCAGTGGGAGGTTGCACAGCCCTGACTCTATTCAGTCATTGGCCTATCAACTGGATTTAGAGTGATAAAAGATACTTACTGCTTAACTCGAGTAAAACCGCAACCTATAAATTTCAATGTGTTTTGCCCTCGTTATTAGACCAAATGGACATTGAGCACAACCGTTCCACGTCGATATACAATGAAAGTGCTCGCCGTATGGTACCCAATTGTGGGTTGGTTGTTCTGGCACTTGGTGACAAATCGGCAATGGCGACGACCGCTTCCCGACCGCCTCGTGATAGCGTACGCGAATTGGGGACAATGTGACGAATCCATCGCACGTTCCATCGATCAAGGCGCCAATGTGATCATCTGGTTCAGCGCCAACCTAGTTGTCAAGAATGGCAGCACCCAAATCGGCGGCGCACTACCCAACATGAGTTGCGTGGCGAGCACAGTGCGCCGGTATCCGCACATCACGCACACCTTATCAATCGGTGGGTTCAACGCGCCATTGCCGCCGCTAACACACGACGGAATCCGCTGGTTCCGCGTATGGCACGCGTGGAATGCGCGCATCGCTCGCACGCATCAGTGGCGGGGGTTCGACGGCGTCGACTGGGACCTGGAGGGTGCGTACAGCCCTAGCGCGAACGTGTTCAGCACGCGGCACCTCGACATCGTCGGGCGGTTCAGTCACGCCGCCGCGAGCAGGGGATACGTCGTTAGCATGGCGCCGGCGCAGTCGTTCCTCGACGCCGACGAGCCGCGCTTCGACACCTTGGTGACTCATGCGCCCGCGTGGGCGCCCGACTTCCACTACCACGGGCGCAACCTGTACGCTTACGTGCTGGCGCGGTACCACGTTGACACGTTTGACTGGGTGTGCGTGCAGCTGTACGAGGGGTGGAGCCGCGCCAACTACAACCTCGCGGTGCTGCGGCGGACGCCGTCGGCGTACCTCCGCGGCCTGGTGCAGCGCATGGAAGCCGGCTGGACCGTGCGCTTCGGCGCGCGCCTAGGGCAACGCCGTGTCGCCGTGCCGCGCCACAAGCTCGTGCTGGGGCTCGCCAACGGGTGGGCGAGGCCGTTCCCGCCGGCGACCAAGTTTCTGTACGTTTCGCCCAGTGATCTGAGGCGTACCGCCGACTGTGTGCGCCCGTTACACCGTGGCTTCGCGTTTTGGACAATTGGGGAAGAGGGCAGAATTGTCGGCAATCAGACGCTCTACTTGGCAAGAGAGATTTCGCAGATACTGACTCGTGTGAATGAGAGCGAGCGCAGCGAATGTTTGTGAATCGGCATAAGAAGCCGTTCTGAACAAGCAAACTACTACTGCAGTGATGTTGTTCATTATTGCGTGGTTCGAGTTTTACTCATTGAACCGCCGTACTGTTGTACAGTTCGAATAGTTTGTACAGTATCAAAACGCAAGGCGCCGCAGACAACGCCGCCAGCACGCCGTTGCCACCGGGGAGTGCTCGCGGGAAGCCCTTCTCCCGCTCGCGCAGCGATATGGCCATGAGGGGCGGGAGGATGCCAAAAAGGCAGGCGATTCCGTACGTGCCGGCAACGTCGAGGGCCTTCAGGAACAGGTCCTTGTTGAGGAGACAGAACACGGCGGGAGGCACGATGGTGCCGAGGTAGTTGTACACAAGCGACTGCTGCACCTCGTCCGGCCTCTGGCCGAGCAGCGAGATGCGCACATCGCTCCACAGGTCGACGAGGCCGGCGACGAAGCCGATGAAGCTGGTGACGATGGCGAGGAGCGAGAACGAGTCGACGGCGAGCGTGGCCAGCGTGGGCGTGGTGGCGGGGTCGGCGCCGAGCGACACGGCGTTGTACACGAGGAACATGCCCAGCGGCAGGGAGCTGCCCAGCACGATCGCGCGGCGTATGCGCGGGATGTCGCACTCGAGCCGCGACGCGACGGTGGGGATGATGTTGTGGAACACACAGGACACGAGCAGCACCGGCACGGCCGCGGGCACCTGGTCGACGTGCGCCGTGCTCAGCAGCGTGTGCAGGTCGAAGGCGGGTGCAAGGCTGAGCACGACGGCGCCGAATGCGGCGAGCACGCCGACCACGAGCGCGTCGTTGGTCTTCTCCACGGCCTTGTCCGACAGTGCGTACAAGGTGGTGCCCAGCACGGCGGCGAAACCCACCTGCATCAGCGACTCGTCGCTCTCGACGCCCAGCGACGTGTGCGTGGTGAGCAGAGACCACACCTCGTGCGCGATCGTGCCGCCCTGCGCCGTGTACGCGGTGAGGATGGCGAAGTGCAGGAACGTGTACGCCGCGGCGGTGACGAACCCGCCCGCGCTACCCAGCGTGATGCGCCCCAGCGACAGCAAGGACACCCCCGATGGGCGCCCCAACGAGCACGCGGTTGAGACGCTCACCTCGGAGATGAGAAACGCTTGCGCGCACATGAACGCCCACACGCCCAGCAGCGCGGTCGACGACGGCACGAAGCCCGCGGGCGCGGTCACGGTCGGCAGCGCCAACACGCCGGCGCCTATCATAGTGCCCTTCAAGCGGTGTTAGTAGGTGGTGGCGGAGATGGGTGGGCAGTGCGTACCGCGATGAGGGCGGCGCAGCTCCACTCGGAAGCTTTTTGCCGCTTCAGTTCCCCACGTTCGTTTAAGGCGACGTTGGAGAACAAGCGTGTGGTCTTCGTTTCCGTCTCATCCTCGACCTGTGTTTTCATAAGTGGGAATCGTGTTGTGGTCGTGTGCCGACTCGAGCATCGCCTGTGCGTGCACACAGCACCATGGGCCGGCCGGAGAAAGCTGGTGTTGCGCACAGGCGCGAAGTGCGCGAACGCCTGCATTTCGAGGTCCTTACGTGAGCCGGACTGCATGCAATGCCGGGTGGTTGGGTATTTTACGAGAAATGGAAGTCTGATCATGCGGCGACAAATTACCGCCACTCATAGTTTCGAACTGTGATCGAACGGCGCTTATCACTTATCGCCACCGACTCGCACCGTTCCATCTTGAATGAGTTATCGATAAGGTGTGTGAACTATGAATGCGATGAACGTCTGGTGTGGGTGTAGCAAAGTGGTTCATGACCCTTTAACTGGTGAGGTAGAAGGCTTATCTGCCTACAAAGGTATGGAATATGAACACAGCTGTACCTTTAGTGAGTACACCAGTTACTCGCTGCTTACCAGGTGTACAGTACTGTCCAGAGTCCAAGTTTGTAGTTTCCATCGCGATGTACTGTAGGCGGAGATAATTATTAAAAGCAAAGTGGTCGTCAAATCCGAAAGCTTGAGATCACGCTTCCTTCCATAGCGTGCCATGGCGTGCAGCAAACGTGGATGCACCCAACCAAAACACGAATCACGCGAAATTTCGAGAAAGATCCTGCCAAATAGCCCAATCCCCCGAGTCGGTTGGCCACTGCTCGTCACACGCCGCGCATAAGAGCAACAGCGCGTGCATTGGAAAGGGTCCACTTCCGCCACCACACGCTATCCTTCGAACATGGCACCGATGGCACCGACGGCGCAGCGGGGCACCGCGTTTGCGATAGTCGTGGCGGGCGCGGCGGGCGCGGCGGCGGGCGCGGCGCTGGTGCTGGCGTGGGTGCGGCGGCGCGAGCGCGACGCGCTGACGCGCGTGCTGCGCGCGGCGGTGTACGCGGCGCACGCGCACCGCGACCAGCGGCGCAAGTCGCCCAAGGCGGAGCCGTACTTCAACCACCCGCTGCGCGTGGCCGCGCACCTGGCCGCCGCGGGCGCGCCCGAGCGCGCGGTCATCGCCGCGCTGCTGCACGACGTGGTCGAGGACACCGCCACCACGCTCGCCGACGTCGACGCCGAGTTCGGCCCCGACATCGCCCACATCGTCGGCGAGGTCAGCGACGACAAGGCGCTGCCGTCCGCCGAGCGCAAGCGCCTGCAGATCGTCAACGCGCCCCACATCTCCACCTACGCCAAGTACGTGAAAATCGCCGACAAGCTCGACAACCTGCACGACCTCACCAACGAGACACCTGTCGGTTGGGAGCCGCGCCGAGTCAAGGTCTACTTCGACTGGGCCGAGAAGGTTATCGACAACCTGCGCGGCACCCATCGCGGCCTGGAGAGCAACATCGACAAGGTGCTCGCGCAACGCGACGTCGCCGTCGAGACATGTATCCGACAAAGCGCCGCCAACAATGTGAACCACACACCTACCACAACCATCTAAACCTGTACACTACCTCTACACCCCCAAAGGCCACGCCCATCGTCATCGAAACACAGCAGCTGTTAGTTTAGTGAGAACAGTCGGCGCGCGACGCAGTGCCACTCCAAAAATGTTGTAAATTTACACATCGAGCTCATCCCTCGAGATCTGCGCCGCGTGCAGCTCGATGAATTCCCTCCTCGGCAACACCCGCGTGCCCATCAACATCGTGAACATATTGTCCGCCACTATCGCGTCCTCCACCTGCACCCGCTTCAGCTGCCTTCGCGCAGGGTCCATCGTCGTCGTCCACAGCTGGTTGGGCATCATCTCGCCCAGCCCCTTGAACCGCTGCAGTGTGTACTTCTTTCCTTCATCCGCACACTTTTGCACCGCCCTCAGCTTCTCCTCTTCGTCATATAAATAACTCTTCTTCTTCCCCACCTCTAGTTTGTACAACGGCGGACATGCAATGTACACATATCCATCCTCAATGAGTTTTCGTTGATACCGGAAAAAGAACGTCAATAACAACGTTCGTATATGCGCCCCATCGACGTCCGCATCCGTCATTATGATGATTTTGTGGTATCTCAGCGATTCTAAATTGAACTCTTCTCCACGAACTCCGAGTCCGAGCGCCGTGATCATTGCCTGGATCTCCGTGTTCTTGTAGATGCGCGCATCATCCGTTTTTTCAATATTGAGAATTTTTCCTCTCAGCGGCAGTATCGCCTGTGTGCTACGGTCGCGCGCTTGTTTCGCACTACCCCCAGCCGAATCACCCTCCACCACAAACACCTCCGACCTCTCCGGATCTCTCATCACGCAATCCGCCAACTTGCCCGGCAACGTCGTACTTTCAAGAACAGTTTTCCTTCTCACCATTTCTCTCGCACGACGCGCCGCCTCCGCCGCCGCTTGCGCCGATAACGCCTTCTCCACAATATCCCCCAATATCTTCGGATGAAAGTCGAAAAAGTCGATCATTCCTCTCGCACACACCCCATCGACAATAGCCCTTACTTCAGGATTCCCCAATTTGCTCTTCGTTTGCCCTTCGAATTCCGGGTCCGGTACCTTGACACTTACGATGGCGGTTAGGCCTTCACGCACATAATCGCCGGCAAGGTTCGGCGCGCTTTCGCGCAACTTTCCCGCCTTGCGCGCCAATTGGTTCACGGTTCGGGTGATGGCGGTGCGAAGTCCTTCGATGTGGGTGCCACCATCCATCGTGCGAATGTTGTTCGCAAAGCCGAGTACGTTGTCCGAGTATGAGTCGGACGACCACTGCAGCGCGATTTCCACATCCACGCCTTTGGCTTCCTCCGAAAAAAAGATGACGTCCTGGTGCAACGGTGTTTTGCCCTCGGATATGGTTGCGGCATACTCGCGGATGCCCCCGTCATGCCGATACACCTGCTCCATCGAGTCTTCCCGTCGTTCGTCACGCAGCGCGATTTCTAACCCCGCGTTCAAGTACGCGAGTTCATCCAACCGTCTCGCCAACACACTGAAGTCAAACGTGGTCGTGGTGATGAAGATTTCCTTGTCCGGCAAGAACCGCACACACGTACCAGGCACGTCATTGTTGGGCGTACGTACCAAATCACCTTGCGGTACGCCGCGCAGAAACTTCAGGCTATGCGAATGACCGTTTCGCCACACATCGACATTGAGACATTGCGATAACGCGTTCACCACTGAAACACCTACGCCGTGAAGTCCACCCGAGACCCGATACCCGGAACCACCGAACTTTCCTCCCGCATGTAGCACAGTTAGAACAGTTTCCAATGCGCTTTTTCCTGTGGTCGGATGTATGTCGGTGGGTATACCACGACCGTCATCACGCACGCTGACGCTCCCGTCGTTATGCAACGCAACGGCGATTCGAGTGCAGTGACCAGCCAAAGCCTCATCGACGGAGTTATCGACGACCTCAAATACGAGGTGGTGTAATCCTCGGGGTCCGGTGGAGCCAATGTACATACCGGGTCGTTTTCGTACTGGTTCTAGACCTTCTAACACTTGGATGTCATCTGCAGTGTACGGCGCGGGCTCGGTGGCAACCGCGCGCGGGGTCGTTCGTCTCGCCGCGGCGACAGCGGGGCGGGAGCACAGATACCGCACACTACTCGTGCGTCGCACACCAAGCCCCGTGAAACTCGAGATGAACGCGAGGCGCACTCGGCGACGCAGCACGGTGCCGGCGCGAACGCTGCATTGCATGGTGTGTGCGAGGTATCACGATCGTCGTGTGAGCACGGCGTTAGGAGGCGGAGATCGCGGGCGAAGAATTCAGGCGTCTGACCGGCGGCACGAATTTAATTGGCCGGCTGAATCCGCGAATGCTGAACTGAAGCTTGTTCGTTTCAGCGAGATATTGTGCATCTGCCGATCCAATCCCTCATGCGTGCATCTGTTTCCACTTGCCCACGCTCTCATCGATCCTGGTGCCGAACCCGTCCACACCTGAGCACATCAATCAACCTGCAATCGCCTCCCTTCGCAACGCACCCCGGCGATGTCGGCGTCTTCTTTTTCCGTGGGGTTTTTGCCGCACACTGGCGGATGTACGCCTCGCTTTGACACGCTGCGCTCGGGCGGTATCGTTTGTCATCGAAGAAGGAGTGTTTCGCGAATCATGAGGACCACCGCTCGTGCGGTGATATCGAAGCCCGACGAAGCTTCGACCTCACCCGTCAAATCCGGTGCGTCGGAAACACACGCGCCCGCAAAACCACCCCAGGATGACACAGACACGATTTCACCGGCACCAAGCCCGATTCCGTCAGAGCCCGTGACAAGGAAAGTGGTGGACATGCAAGAGCTTGTTCTAGAACCCATCGATTCGTTGAATCGCCGCAAAACCGGCGTGAATATGGGCAGCCATCGAATGCGTGTGTTTTCGGGTTCGTCGAATTCGTCATTAGCTGATGGAATCGCCCGGTACGTGGGGAAGTCGCGAGCTTCCGCCAGTCTGCACAAACGGTTTTCGGATGGCGAGACGTATGTGCGTGTCGAGGAAAGTGTTCGTGGGTGCAATGTGTTCATTGTGCAATCCACGAGTATGCCGGTGAACGACAACTTGATGGAGTTGTTAATCATGATAGATGCGTGTCGTCGTGCATCGGCGCACCAGGTGACGGCGGTGATCCCGTATTACGGGTACAGCCGTGCGGATCGATTGATTGATCCTAGTGGGAAGCGACGTGAGGCATTGACCTCGAAATTAGTCGCTAACATGTTGATTAAGGCCGGAACAGATCGCGTCGTGTTGGTTGATATTCACTCACCCCAAACTTGTGGGTTCTTCGACATTCCCGTGGACCATGTCTATGCGTCGCAGGTGCTCATTGACTATTTGAACAACAAGAAGTTGGACGATTTCGTTGTGGTCGCGCCTGATGCGGGTGGTGTGGGGAGAGCGCGTTGGTTTGCGAAAGGTGTCAATGACGCGCCACTGGCGTTTATTGACAAGCGTCGTGATGGACATAATGTCGCCAAGGTACTACACCTTATTGGCGATGTTCGTGGAAAAACTGCGGTTTTGGTGGACGACATGATTGATACTGCGGGAACTATTACGGAGGCGGCGAAAATGCTACGCAAATGCGGTGCTCGGCAAGTTTATGCGCTCACCACACACCCCGTGTTTTCGGGACCCGCGGTGGAAAGATTATCGAGTGGCTGCTTTGAAGAGGTGATCGTGACAGATACTATCCACCTACCGGAAGAGAAACGATTTAAACAGCTGAAAATTCTCACGGTTGCCGAATTGTTAGGGGAACAAATATGGAAGATTCATGAACAAAATTCCCGCTAGTTAGCGTAGAAGTGTGCCGTACGTGCGGTGGTCGGTTTAAACAAGTGCGACTCTAATCTAATTACTCCTCCTTCGACTCTTCGTCGCGAACAGCACCTGCCTCGACAAGTGCTTTCTTCAAATCACCGCTCCGATACATGTCGATAGTGATGTCACACCCGCCAACAAATTCGCCATCGATGTATAGCTGCGGAATGGTGGGCCATTCGCTAAACTTCTTAATGCCAGTACGTAACGACTCATTTGACAACACGTCATGCGCCTCGTATTGCGCACGACAGAGCTCGAGTGCCTGGACTGTCTTCCAAGAAAACCCACATTGTGGGGTCTTCGGCGTGCCCTTCATGTAGAGCACGACGGGGGAGCGGGCGAGGTGCGACTTGATCAAAGCATTGACATCGGTCACGTTCTTCGCGACACGCCCAAAATCGGCATGGCTGCAGAACAGGCGGCGGGTGACGCTGGCACAGCTGGAGCGCAGCATGTTGTGGCGTGTTCACGGCAAGATTGTGTGGGTGGTTGTCCTGGCTGACTGGCGCTAAAAGGAAAGGACTATGTAGGACTTTGAAAATTTAAACATATTTTAACATTCCCCATTCCACAAATATTTGTCCGCCAGAAACACTGACGTGCTGCTCTGGCCGTAACAACGTTCACGTCCAAACCGAACGATCTTCTGCGCGACGATGGGCATGCCTGTGCGTCGCTTCCCGTCTTCCGAATCGGCACCGCAGCCGAAACGACGACGCGCCATATCTCCGCCGGATTCGGATGCCACCGATTCCGCGCCCGAATGGACTGTGAGTGAAATGGTCCAACGCGTCCACGCGAGCCGCCGTGGGCCGGCACCCACGAGACGTCGCGTATTGCAGCTGTTGCGCTCGCAAACGCCCATGCCCCCGCATGATGTCATGGTCGGCGATAGCGACAGCGATGTACAGGGATCGCCTCGGTACCGCCGTCGTCTGCGCCTACGTCGCATGCCTCATGACCTCGCGCGCCCCTCTGGCGACGGGTCCGGCGTCGACCGTTCCGCTTTTTCCGAGGTAGCCAGCTACTATGCCAATCGCAACGGTGGCAAAGGTGCGTTGCACCTATGTAAGACCAGGAATTCCAACACTGGACTCTGTGTCATATATGCAGACTTGGCCGAAAACGTGGTGGATGTCGGCTGTTGGTGGCTCATCGGTTCTTGGGCTACGGGCAGTACGCTCGACGGTCAAACCGTGTTCCAAGTCTTGCTCAACGTGTTGCAAGAGAGCGCTAGCATACCGTCGTGCTCCATCGCCCAGCTTGTCATTTGTGACGAGCTCGAACAATGTGAAGGGGTTAGAGCTGGGATTCACATGCTCAAAAGAATGCGTGAAACGCCCTTGAGACGTAGAGTCACTTCCGGCTCGGTGGAGGAGTTCGTCAGCGCCGTACTGGGTGATAGCTCGAATTCCTCGGATGAGCAAGAGACCGACTATCCAACCTCTCCCCCGATAGAGGAGGTTGACGAGTGTGTCGAGGGTTCGTTTCCTCACCCTGTGAATGGTTCACCCGTAATCATTGGCATCGAGTAAGATATACCACGTGAGGATGTGGCTTACCAACGTTGCTATCCGCCTTCTCGTCTAATAATAAAGTTCGGTCTCCTCAGAAGACCCCCTGTTAAGGCCTCAGCATGTCTCCTCTTCGTTGACGTTCATCCAATGCCTTTCGATCTCGTGTTTTCCGACAAGGATCCCCTCCGATAAGCCAACGACTCGTGATGGAGACCCGTGAACAGAATTTTCATGTCGTCTGCCAACGCTGAGCACGGTTAACTAACGACTTCAGACAACTGTAAGCACTGAATTCAGACCCAATCAGACCGCAAACTGAAATATTCCAGTTAATGTGGAAAAGAAGATATAGCTTTTAGTTTTCGACCTATAACTGAATGAATTTTCGCGAACAATTGCTTATGAATGATAAAGCTAATCAATTTCTCTGATCTCTATTACAGAAATTTATTTCTAGTTTGGATACAGTTTCTCGGTCGCCTTATCGGCAACCGTTTCTGTCAGAAAATGATTGCCTCTGTTTGTCGCTTCCAGTTTCTATCGGAGGTGAGTGTCGGAAAATATGAACTAGGGAAATTTAGTTAAAATCATCAATGTACTTACAAACTTGTTAAGGTTAGTTTCAATATTAAGATTCAATTGAAAACTCAGGCAGATGTGCGGATTTATTTCGAAAGACTTCAAACTGTTAGCAGCACGTCATCTATGGTACGCTTTCAAGTCAAAGAATACATGGCTCGCCAGCGGTTCGAAAATAGTGTCACTCTGCTTCGCAAATAAATTCTTTTCGTAGAGGTCCGTCATGGTGAAATCATTTCAAAAATAAAGTCGAAGAGATAAAGTTAAACCCTAGGATTCATATACCTTTCTTCCTACTTACAACTATTGCTTCAAAAATTTTTAGTGCTAAATAACATAATCAACTAAGTTCCGTATACGAAATGAAGGAATAAACTAAAGAGAAAACGAAGAATATATTGAATCTTTTCATAAATTATCAACGGCAAGTTATATGATTGATTTAATATTTCAAAATACATGAACAAAGAATGAATTCTACTGGGTTTTTGAGGTACTAACCCAGCAGCTTCAACTGGACGTGAGCCTGACAATAGAAAATACTCTTTATCGTAGAAGAAAATCCTTGTTGAAGGTGAATTATTTGAGAAATCGTTTACTTGCATTTTCTAAGTTATAATATCGCTTTTCTATCGAAAAATCCCCATCAAAATCACAATATCGCTTTCGCGAGATAGGCGGTTCATTTCTTTACATGACTCAGTATTACTTTGTAATAATCGATATCACGATGATCGGGATTTACATTACTATTTCTCTAACATATTAACAAATTCAGTAGATATAATAGGACTAGGTGCGACGAGTTGGATATTTCAAACAAGCTAGCCTAGTAATACATTGATTCAATTTCGGTCTAGGTTCCACCTCTCGAGATAAATTCGTACTGATTTAGTTTTTATCGCATTGATTGCGTGAAGTGATTAGTCTGCATATGGATTTATGCTCGAAACAATTAAAAGATGGTATTCAGTGCAGTCAAGCAACAAAGATTCTGCCAGTTTCTTCAGTTATTTCCGAATATTATTCGGAATTAAAACGTACGGACATAATCTGCTTGCTCGTTGAGTTAGAAATCTTTGTCTACAAAGGTATCGTCCCTACAAGGAATATAGACTTCCAAAATTTCGTTTCGGGCCTAAAAATGATTATGGAATCGGTTTTAGATGCCACGGCTTGGACGACGCTTATGCACTGCTTTTTCTTAACTTTCACATTGCGTGGAATAGCAGGATCCACAAATATATTCCAAAACTGCTATCATTCAGCAATTAAGATCTACTTCGGGAAGCTGTCGCTGAACTTTTAGTGTGACAGAATTATCTCGCTTTTTAAAACATGGGCCAACATTTTCCCCCAGAATAGGCTTCATCCAAGATGTGATAAAACAGTATTCCATCTAAGCGTATGACATTAACGAAAGCTCAAGTGTTGAATACAGCATTCTTATATCGGCTATAAACTCGAAATCGGAGAGTTGCTGCCAATAAGTCGTCCAGGATAACATCGGAATACTGCTTCATTTACTATAAAAAGCTTGTCTCCAAATATGGATCTCAGTCCAGAGCAGCCTAACAGGAAGAGTAGGAAAGGTACATACATTCTGGATTTTGACTTCAGAATACCAAAAAAACCGTTTTACCGATGATTTTTCGTGCCTATTTCCTTATATTCCCGGCTAAAATAGGATGCAAACACTTCGATGTGAAAACTTAGATTTAAATTCCTAATCGAACTTGTTATCCTTAAGTCAAACCAATTTATTTCATTCTATTTCTAGATATCTTGTTGAAAACTATAAGTACGATTTCTGATCCCAAGAAAGTGCATTGCAAATGCTTCTGATTGCGAATTTCTTCTAAAGGGAATGAATACAACAAAAAGCGACGACAACTAAACGGAAACAGCTATCTCAGACCGATTCTACCGGAGAATGTGTAGGAGATCAATTTCGGGAGGAGCGACAGACGATACGAATGGTAATTCTTTAAACCCGTTATAAGAAACGCGTTCAGGATGTGGACTGTAAAGGCTCTCGAGGTTTTTGTCTTGCTTACAGATAACGGTGGAAAAACTGAAGTAACGATCCAACGCATAGAGAAGTAAGAAACCAGGGCCGTATAGTGCAATCCCGCTCCTGGAACAGATCAACTGAGACCTGCCATACAAAAGATGCGGTCTTTCTGACACTTCACCAAAAAAATGCTACTTGGATTGCTTGAATGATCTACTATGACCTAGTGCGCAATCCAAGTGCTGCTGATCTTGCATCACTGTACGAGGAAACATACCAAACGGGTCTTATAACCAAATAAGATGCATGGTATTTGACGAGCAGAGGCGCTGCACCAACTGAGTTCGAAATCTCGTAGTGATCGACTTCGGGTTCCAAAACAGACAATAAATGCACAGCACTCAATAAATGAATCAGCGGATGGATCGGCAGTGGTGCCAGATACCTATTTCATGATAGATAGCATTGGGCGTGAGCATGGAATAGGAAATTCTTTTGGGTAAGGGCAAAATAGCATCATGTTTAACATACACATACAATTCATACTAAAAAAACAAAAAAAGTCGTAATTCTTATGTAATTACCCACTTAGTATCCGAAAAATAAACATCGACATAGCACCTGATTATGGCAGTGCACAGATAGATTTTAGATAGCTGCAATACCGCAGCTATTTTCTGGACTGAAAGTGAAGTTGTGTTATGATAGTGGCGAATTTAAAGAGAATGATAAGTCTTCATTTACCAACTGTAAAAACTGAAACATATAGTGAATGGAATATTTTAACAGAGGACGGATTTATTCACAGGATTCATCTATATGCAACTAATTCAAATGAGAATCCAGCAGTAGAATATTCCTACATACTATAACGGAAGTACACATATGATAATATCGTAATTTCACTGGTGTGCTGGATGAAAGAGTACTGCCTGGTTCCATATGCTTTTTAGATATTATGTAATTGCAAATTCCGGCACTGTTCAATACAAACAAAGCCTTCATCCAAGTTGCCTACAGCCGAACAATAAAGGAATGTTGAAGCCCCGTGATTCTCGTCCATTTGGTCCTTTCTGTGCTATGCTTAAATTGAGCTCAAGTATAGTCCTCCGTTATCGATCTGAAGTGCATTATAATACCAATTGCGCCCTGAGCTTGTTCAGGAAGGATTTTTTTCTCTTTTTCTCTCTCGATACCAAAGTCATGAAAGAGACCTCTTTAATAGTATTGTAGACTAAATAGTTCATCTACGTTATAAAACTAATCAGCTAAGTACAAATGATATCTTGCTAGTGTGTTTGACAACATCCCTTAGAAAATTAAATTCAGAAACAACTTTAGTTTTCTATATTTGGATCGCAATCAATGAAATGTTGCTCAGTATAAAATTTTCCCTCACAAACTAAAATAATAAATTTCATTCAGTTGTGGAAGTCATTCGCACTCGATTAAATTGACGAATAATTTAATCGCCTGGAGTGAAATTTCAAAATCAGTTCCAACACGGAAGAAGAAACGTACTAAATAAGACTGTAAAGAAGCTTGATAAATCTCTTTTCAAGGAAAAAGAGTTAATACCAGATCAAACACATTTCTCGGCTTAAGTGCAAATTAGTTCAGAGATTAGGGAAATTTATGAGAATATTAGTTCTGTTGTTATCTGATTTCAACTGTTCTAAGATGATCATTTTACTCTGCGGAGCTGCTTTCACGAACTAATATTTGAGGTCGATGTGCTTGGCCCTAGCTGAAACTTGTGTGGTCATTGCAAGCGCCTTAGTATCGGAGAAGTCTATTGGCACAGCACTTGGGCCCCAGAAAATTCCTCTCTCAGACGAAAATTCTTTCAGTGATATCTCCCAGAGCAGGATGCCCATCCAGCTCGCAAATTAAGTGCAATCTGGCACAGCGACGGCTCAACTAATGCGATTGCGATTACCGACTGCTTCCGCGTTCTCCAAACTGTAAGATTGCCTTTGATGGAGATTACTCTACCTGAATTTGACTTACTAGTCTCTTTGCGTGCGAACTAATCGTCAGGAACGGAAGGGCGGAGAGATGGGGTAACACTGGACAAGACCGCGGGTGAAAGAGGCCGAAATCTACCATACCTGCTATAAAACACAGAATTTTCTTGACCAAAACCAGGTATTAGGAGAAAGAGGCATGAAATTTCATTAACAAAGCGCTAGCAGCGAGCGAAATACCAAGTGTTGCGCATGAATTATATTAAAGTAAGCTTGCAATCAGCATGCGATATTTATTCTGCCCGTAATGATCAAAATATTCTTGGTTCTTATGCCACTGAGATATATCTGCAGTTTTGGGAAATGGAGGCTTAACAGCATTTTAAGTCATCACACACTGTGTTGGTTTGTCTTTTTTGATGTACCCAGTTTGGTTGATCTTGAGCCCTCGCTTTGATTGATTAATATTTTAACCTGCGAAGATGTTAATGTACCAATTCGTTTGACATCAAAATTTGCTGATAGTCAGTGCTTCAGGTTTTTCATTGTGTTAGAGTTGGATGAAGAAGCAAGGTCATCGAAAACTGTTGCCAAAATAGTTAAGTCTTTGCCTTGTCGGAAAAATATAAATGTTCATCGAAGTTTGAGACGTTGAATCAGCAACCGGGATCAGATTTGTGTAATAAAGACACACAAACTCCCCAGCTTATTCTGCACCATAAACGTACGTAATGAGCTTACCAACATTTACAGGCATGGCTGATTCCTGGCCGGAGTAAGTAGGTTGTTCCATAACTATTGGAACATCAAGGTCTCGTTGTCGATAACGGTTCTCCATCCCAGATACGGGCATGCTTCTTAGGTACATTTGGGTCGAACTCTTCCACAGTACTCTCGAATTATGAGAGTTGTAAATGACAAATCTTGCTTCGTCTTGTTCTTTGGCGAGTTTTTTGGGAAAGTCGTCTGATAGTACATCGATTCCTGGTATTTCGTTTTTGTCTTGTACTCGACAGACATGAATACGACGGTGCAAAATGAAATTAATTCGTTATGTGGAAACCTTGAGTAAAGCCAAATTGCACGCCTTAACCCACCCAAAATACCCACAACAATGATCGAAGTAGTAATTTCTACAATTTGGATAAACTGTCAAAGTAAATGTTGGCAAATCCAAGAGTACCAAACTAAAGAAGCTTGTTGTATATGCTTATAGCTTCAGTGTTCCGCATTTTAAGAGGACCTCTTTATAAAAACGCAGCTTGCCGAAAGTCAGTTTCTTAACCGATTCTTGTGAAAAAACAGCTTCAGCCCAAAGGCTGTTTGGTAAATTTCAGGAAAATGGCATAACTCGAGCGCATTTCAATTATGCTGAATCAATACTTCGGCTGTACGATTGCTTTGTTTTGCATAAGCACGTGGTAGTCTTAATTTGACTACTGATATTCTGCAAAATTCGGCTAAAGTATTGGATAAGATTTCTCAGGCAGAATCACGTCTACTGTTTATTATACGTAATATTTGAACTTGTAACTCGTTTTCGCTAGGAGCTTCGCACTCAGATAGAGTATTAAACAGTTCAGAATTAGCTTAGAAGAAACAAGCATCGGATTGGCAGTAGAAGCGTCCATTAAGGTAATAGTATGCAGGAAATTTTGCAGTGACCGGGCGACTGGTCCGGATACATCAAAGTGAATTAATTCAAGACTACGCGTAGTGTAACTAGGCGACGGTACAATCTTTTCTCAGAATGCCGCATCGGTAATGCGTGAAACTTATTTGTGGCTTGACAAGTCAGCTCTTGAAATTTACAGGATTCTTAATTTTGCAGAGAGAGGTGATTGAGTCGATTCGGGTGAATATGACCAAAGTTTTAGAGCCACTTATTAACTCTTTTGGCCTCGACAGAACAAAATTGAAATTTCTGTTTGGCATAGTCGGTTTTAACCGGACACAGATCGGCTTGAGCACAAAACCGAGAAATACTGTATATTGAACGATTTCTTCCGCACTAGCATATTAAGAAAAACCCTGGATAATCAACTACAGATTTCGAGAATAGAAACTTAAAGAATTTTGCCAAAAGGTTGTGAGAATATACTGGTACTTGAAAAAGCTTCAACGTTCATACCGTTTTGATTGCCAGCCAAACAATACCTTTTCCTACACTTTCGGCGATTCCTGTTGCTCTTTTG
>JAAUYH010127891.1_pt1 | contig 19844 bp, 14 predicted proteins | sample 7278061 | NCBI WGS metagenome assembly JAAUYH01 (sample SAMN14350203, study PRJNA611818) | marine sediment metagenome | isolation source: surface marine sediment (0.6m) | place: French Polynesia: Moorea | collected 2018-08 | reverse complement strand
GCCGTCGTCCTCGGGTTGTGGCACTTGGTGAAAACACCCGGTCAGCGCCTCTATGCGCTGGGCATGATCGTGGCGTTGCCCACCGCCATTTTGCTCTCGAGCACTTTGTACGATCACCTTCCGCTGGTTAAGGGTAAGGCCGGGGTCTGGTGTTTCTACGCTGTGTTGGCGGCGTTTCCAGCCGTGCTTCTGGGGCGCTGGTTGGGCCGGGTTACCGCTCCGCCGACCGATACACAGCGAAGTGCGTTGCCCACGAAGATTCTCTTGGGCGCGGTGGCGGTCGTGCTCTGTTTTTCGGTGCTTTTGGTCGCGCTGTTGTTAGGCGGCGCTGACGAGTCAGCTGCCGGTCCGTTCGTACGTGCATACTATTATCCAAGCCTGATTGTCGCCGGCGTCCTGGGCTTTGCGCTGGCCGTTATCGGCATTCCATATGCATTCCTGGGTTTGGTCAGACGTACGCGGCACATTGGGGCAATGCTGCTCATCATTACTGGCCTGGTGCTGGCCGCACTGCTTCTGGGCGGCATCTGGTTCATACTGATGCTGGGCATGTACGGATAGCCGGGTAACCCGGGTTGATCAGCAGACAACGACAGGCGACACCCCAGCAAGCGATCGCCGGTTTTCGAGAAGCGGCGACGCACGCAAAGTGGGATGAAGCTCTTCAGTATCTGACCTTGGATGCGAAGAAAGGTCTCATCGGCACCCTTTGCATGGAAGCAGCGTACGCCACCGGCGTTGATAGCGCTGCCCGTCAGGACCTGACTTCGATCATGCAGCAACATGGCTTGCTCGAAGATGCGACGAAGCAGTGGCAAGCTGACGAGTTGCTGGTGATACTCCGAAAAGTCTTGGCCTGGTTCAATCGGTGTTCGCCAACCGATCAGCAGCTTGATCTCGGAAAGACGATCGCCGATACCGAGTACTCCGATTTTCGCATCGTGGGAGATTGCGCGTATGCGATAGCGACGCACAAGGGCAGGCGAAGCGAACAGCGGTTCAAACGAGTGGACGATCGCTGGTATCTTTCGTAGCGCGTCTGTCGCCAGATGTTCGAAATGGACTGAAAGATCCCGGTAGGCTCGATCGAACGTGAGTCATCGCGGCCAAAGCCGCTCCCAAGAACCACTCTGGGGTACCATGACAACCGCTGCTAGACTTTGATCTATCGCCCCAATCGAGTCCCGGAGTAATGCGAAACGTCAGTCTCGGTGCATTGGTCTTTTTGTTGCTCGCCTCATCGATCGCGACCGCCGCCGACAATGGCGAAACGATATGGATACCGATGAGCCAGGACACGTTCTTCGGCACGAAGGACATCCGACTCGAAGCGACTCTTTATAAACCGGACGGACCAGGCCCTTTCCCTGTGGTCGTGTTCAGCCACGGCTCGACCGGCCCCGGCGTGATCCCGCGGGACCAAACAGAAAGGCCGTGGGGCTTTGGAGAGTACCTCAATGGAAAGGGCATCGCACTGCTGGCTCCGATGCGCAGAGGCCGCGGGCAGTCCGAAGGAGACTACAAAGAGCGCTACAAGTGCAGCGCCAAGGCGGTAAGAGCCGGCATTGACTACGCCGCCCAGTCGCTGGACGCAACCTTCGCCTATCTTCGTACGCAAACGTGGGCAGACACGACCCGTATCGTGCTCGCGGGCCATTCGAGGGGAGGCATCTTGTCAGTCATCTATGCCAGCCGACACCCAGAGCTATCGAGCGGTGCGATCAATTTCTCCGGCGGGTGGGTAGGTGATGGGTGTAAAGAGGCCGCAGGAATGGACCTGAACCTTGAACTGTTCAGAGAGGCGGGTCAGGGCTCCAAAGTGCCGAGTCTGTTCTTGTACGGGAGCAACGACAACTACTATTCGGATGCCTCCATCGAGGGCTTTTTCGAGTCCTTCGGCGCAGGCGGCGCAGATGCAGAATTCGAGCTGCTCACCGTCAGCTACGGCGCCAACGGACATGCGCTCTTCTATGATTTCTGGAACATCTGGATTCCGTACACGGACAGTTTTCTGAAGCGCCTGGGCCTGCCGGGCGAATGACGCGTCCGCATTGCAGACTCCAATGAAAACCATACGTCAATTCGATCGCGGCCTCATCGAACTGGACCGGTTCCTGTTTCATTTCGAAGAAGCGGCGCTGCAACGAGCCATTGCCGCCTTCCGGCTTGCCGCCAGGCTGGCGCCGGACGATTCGCGGCACTGGTCCGCGCTGGGCTTTGCGCTCGATTGTGCCGATCGGCCTGATGAGGCACTGGCCGCATTCCGACGGGCCCAGGCCGTCGACCCTGATGACGAGGAGGCAGCCGTCTTCGTTCTCACGCTGCTTGCCGAAGCGGGTCGCGAGGATGAGGCGATGGCCGGTGTGGTCGCGCACGCACAACGCACGAATGTCGATCTCGAGGCCCTCGGGCAGGAGCTGGCTGATGCCGATATGCCCGCCGACGCGCACACACTCATACGCAACGGCTTCATTCACGCCCGCAACTTCCTGCGCTCGACGCTACAGACGGCCATCGAACGGGCAGAGCGGCGCCTCGATCCGAAGGCGTGGGCCCGTCAGGCAGACGCCGAAAGACGCGAATGCGAAGAGGCACAGGAGACTCTGGCACGCGAAATCGATCCGACCCGCGTACCGGACGGACTCGCGGATCTGACACCCTGGGCAATCCGGCTCGGCGTTGGAGACGATGTGTGTCGAGGGCTGCTCTGGGAACAACTCACCCCGGAGGGGCGGGCGACACTTGCCGCGCTGATCCCTGAGCACGCCAAAGCGATTCAGAACTGGCTGGACGAGACCGACAGCGATTCCATGACGCCGGAGGCTGCGGCGTTCATGTACCTGCTCCTCGGGTGGGAGGAGTCCAGCTAGAGCATACCGGGGAGGCACGCTGCAGGTATCAGCGTGGAACAAGCCGGGCGCCGAATCGGGTGCATTGACGTATGCCTGGCGTTGGGGTTCGACTAATCCCGACGGTTGCCTGCCACCACCTCGAACGCCTCGAGACCATTCTCGACCACCTTCGCCGAAAGCATGTCGTAGGCGTCAGATTGCCCCGGCTGGTCCGGGAACTCATCCAGCGTATGACCATGCAAGGCCAACGCCTCGTTGTAGAACAGGATGACTTCCTTGCGCCGATCCGCGCCGACTTCCCGCACGTAGCGCGACATGATCTGACCATCGTCAATCTCGTAGCCGTGTCGGTCGAGCAACGCGAGGGTGTGCGCGGCTTCCTTGCCGGGGTTTTCCTCGGCGCTCGTGCGAACGTCGTGGGCCCAGGTGTTGTGCACGTAGTCGTAGTTTCCCAGACGTACGCGTTCGGGGGAGAAGCGGTAATTTCGGCCTGCGATGTGTTCGTCCGACGGGATGCCGAACTCATACCGGCCTGCCACGCCCGGCCGGATCCGCTCGAACTGGAACGTGATCATCGCGGTGACCTTGCCAGCCTTCGTCTTTGCCCAGTGATGGCGCTCAACCGCATGGGTTCCGGTATCGCCGAGCAGGAAGTTGTCCTGTCCGAGGTATTCGAAACCGGGTGCGATTCGCACGCGCATGGCGGGATCGGCCTCGGACACGAACACGCCGTTGCCGTAGGAACGTCCCGGTTGCACGGGTTTTCCACGATCGGTCAGAACGTCGGCTACTTCAACCAGTGACACATCGGGGGAGGCCTGGGCGGCGTGCCTGATGATGGGGACATGGCCGGCTCCGATGATCAACAGCACACGATCTTCGGGCCCCTGCGCGAGGTGCAGCACGTTGGCCGCAATTCGAAGGTTGCGGTTGTACCACCAGCCGGTCAGGTGATCGGCGCCGGGATAGGCGTCGGCGGTAGCGGCCTTGAATGCGCCTACGAGATAGTGGCCATGACCCAGCCGGACGCGCGCCGGCGAGTTGAGGTGCAACAGGAATGCGCTCAGGGTGCTTTCCAGCTTCTTCTTGTCCTCCCATTCGTACAGCCGCGTGTAGCGCTCGTCCCAGGGGTTGTCGAGTATCCACGCTTGATCGTGCTGCTGCGCGAACTGTGCACTGTCCACGTGGGTTTCGTAACGGCGACCCTGCGCATCCACGGCGTACAGCCGTTCATGGCCCAGCCGTTTTCCCAGGCGAAAGCCCAGCTGGTAAATCTCGTTGCTTCCCAGCTCGTATTCGCCGGCAAGGAAGGCCGCGTATCGCTCGTCCAGCACCGGCTGACGCGAGCGCTTCATCTCGACGGCGATCCGGGTCGGCCCAAAGGCTTCCAGTCGATCCAGCAGGTCTGCCACTTCCGCCTGGCGTTGCGGCGAGAGGATGTCCACCTCGTGTTGCGGCTTGTAGTCATCCAGCCCGGCATCCTTGAAATGGAAGGTGCCCAGCACGAGGAGCTTTGCCCTCGGCTCATCGAAGCCCAGACCAGGTGGCGGTGTGAGCGCTTCTTGTGCGACCGCCAGGCAGCAGGCGAAGAGACCGGTGGCCAGCGCGATCGCGATTCTTGCAGTCATCAGCTTTGTCTCCCTCCAGTCGGCGTCGGTCGAGGAACCGCAGGCCGCGCGCAAAACTATGCGCTGACTGGCTATGCAGTCATGAGTGGGATGCCGCCGCCCGGAGAAAGGTTGTAATGCCACCGCGGCGCTGAATGCGCCCTGCCATGCCAAGCCAGAAGGTGTGCGCGGTCAGCTGTCAGGCCGGGCGGCGGACGGCAGCAATCGCAGGGTATCGTGATACACCTGGCTGGCGCTCAGGATGCGCAGTTCCCGCGTCGAGGCCAGCTTGACCAGATCCGGCTCGCGTAGCGCGTATGAGCGGGACAGCGAAGCCGCCGCCGCCTCCGTCGAGCCGGCGGCAGCATGCAGCTGGGCGCGCTGAAACCAGCTTACGTCGTCGAACCGGCGCGCGCGCCAGGCCAGAAAGTCGCGATATCCTGCCGCTGGCGCGGCGGCCGCCACCATGGCGGTGTCTTGCGCGTCTGCATCAAACTCGTGCATGAGCGCGACGGCCACGGATCTCGCTCCGGCGTAGTCGCCCAGGCGCTCGTGGGCGGTGTGCCAGCACGACAACGAATTGGGGGTCGCGCGCATCTCCCTGCAAAGGGTCAACGCCAACTCCGGTCGGTCGAGTCGCAACAGCAACCAACCCGTATCTGCCTTGACCGCCGCAGGCAACGGAGCCAAAGCCAGCAGGCGTTCGACGTGTGTCAACGCGCGCCGCGTGTCACCTTTGTGGAGATACAGCCACGCCAGGTTTCGGTGAGTCTCGAGACGGTCGGGCTCTGCCCCCAGAGCGCGCGACAGCCAATGCTCGGCATCTTGCAGGTCGAAGCGGCCGTACAGGGCGAGCTCGGCGAGCAGGTTCATCATCGACGGCGCCGGTCGAACCGGATCGAGTGCCGCCCGAATGCGACGATCCGCGTCGGCGAGTCGCGCTTCGGTGGGGTCGCGCCGCCATGCATCGACCGCCAGCCTGGCCAGCAGCGAGGCAGACGGCCGGTGCCGTGGATGGCGAGCCGCGACGTCGCGCAGATTGGCGTGCACAGCCGCTGGAACGTCTCCGTGCGCATCGTAGGCGGCAACCGCTGCGACGTAATCGGCCATGGCATCCGGCGGCAGCGTCACCGGTGCGTGGTCGACGGACGACGAGGCCAGCACCGACAGCAGCAGCGTGATTCCGGCGGCCAGCCGGCGAAATCGAATCGGGTGTCGGAGCGGAGCGACGAATCGGTAGCCGCGGCCGCGCTCGGTCTCGATGAAACGTGCCGATTCCGCACTGTCCCCGAGTGCGGCACGCAGCGTTCTGACGGTCGTGTTCAGTCGCCGCGACGTATCGATCCGGGTTGCGCGCGGCCACAATCGGTGCCCCAGCTCATCGCGCGATACGAGCTGACCGGGCCGCTCCAGCAGCATACGGAGCACCTCCAGGGGCTGACCTGTGAGATCGACAGGCTCTCCGTTCAGTGTCAGGCTGCCCTGCAGTGCATCAAACTCGAAGCCGCCGAATCGGACGCGTCCGGTTGCAGTCCGACTATCCGCGATTGGTGGCATCGTTAGCCCCTTTTTTATCGAATTTTGATATTGAGACCGTGGCAAATGCCGGTCGTTCGCCGCATCCTGAGCGAGTAAGCCACAGAGCGGAGACACCCCGATGCGCTCGCCGTTTCGAATACTGCTCATCGTCGCGCTGGCATTGCATGGCACCGTTGCCTGTGCGGCGTCGCCTGCGTTGACGGCAGACCAGATCATCGCCCGCCACATTGAAGCTCGCGGCGGCCGCGATCGAATCAGGGCGCTGACCAACCTGGTCTACAGCGGCGGAACCTACGAAGAGGGCGACTACACGGGCGACGGCAGTGCCACCATGTCCCTTGGCCGGCCGTACTTCAAGCTGGTGGGCGACAAACGATCGCCCGGCGGTTACATGGAAGGCTACGATGGATCGGCCTGGGAGTGGTTCGGCGATCCGGGTGTCGTCATCCGTACTGTTGGCAAGGCCTCCGAAGCCATTCGACACTACGCCGGCGTGGATGGCCCACTGCTGGACTATCGCGCGCAGGGCGCGTCGGCGCGCTACCTGGGAGAAACCGAGCTCAACGGCAACCACGTCCATGTCGTCGAGCTGACGCGGCGCGACGGCTTCATAGAGCAGTTCTACTTCGATCGACACACCTACATGATCGTCGCATCGGGCGGCGCTGCACCGATCCACGCGTTTGGCGACGACGTGGTCTCCCTCACCTATATCTCTGACTATCGCACCGTGGAGGGTGTGGAGATCGCGCACCGGTTCGAGAGCATGGAACTGCCATCGAAGCGCTCCTTGAGTTCGATGCAATGGGGCCGAGTCGAGGCCAATGTCGATCTGCCGGACGACTGGTTCTCGCCACCGCAGTTCAAACGGACCCGGCTCGCGATGCTGATCGAACACCTGTACGGCCAGCGCGACGACCTGACCGCAATCGAGTGGACGTACCACGAATTTCGCCGCGCCCATGGTGACGCCGAAATGGCCAACGCGGTGAACATCGCCGGCTTCCAGATTCTGAAAATGGGTCAGATCGCCAACGCAATCGCTCTGCTGGAGCAGAATGTCCTCGACAACCCGGGCGTGGCGGAGTGCCGTTTCGGCCTGGGTCGTGCGTACCGGCGGGCGGGACGAGACGGCGAGGCGCGCGGCGAGTTCGAGCACGCTTTGCGAATCGACCCGCGTCACCAACGCGCCGCCGCGGCACTGGCGGAAATGGGCAAACAGTAGCCTGACGTTCCCACCGGGAAGGGTCACGCTCGCGGCCGTGCCCCCCTTTTGCAGTCCCTTCAGTGGCTGTGCCGGCGGCCTTGCGGGAATTACGTATGGGATAACCACGACACGGGCATAAGCTGAAACTGGGCTTCGACGTGGGCGGCTGATGCTATCTACCGAGGGAAGGTTGCTGGCACTCGCCACGCTGGTGGCGGTATCGACCGCGCTGGTGTCGTGGGGCATCGAACGCAAGATCCAGGCCGACAGTCGGGCCGAAGTCGGCACCGAGCTGAACGCCAAGCTGGGGTTTACGCGGCATGCGATGCGATCCTGGCTCGCGGAGCACCAGCGAGCAGCGCGGGTTTGGGCCGACTCCGACGTTGTACGGGATGCCGCCATCCGGCTGTCGGCGGCTGGCCGCGACCCGGACACCTTGCGCCGACATGCCGTGCAGATCCAGTTACGCGAGCAACTTCGCGGCCTGCTGGTTCGCAGGGGATATCTCGGCTACTTCATCATCGGGTCGGACGACAGGAGCCTGGCCTCCAGCCGCGATCACAACATAGGTACCCGGAACCTGCTGGCCAAACAACCGGCGTTCCTGGACAGGGTGCGCAGCGGGCGCACGGCCACCAGCGCGCCGCAGGAATCAGACGTCGCCTTGCCCGATTGGAATGGTCACCTCCGCGAAGGCTTGCCCACGATGTTCGTCGGTGCACCGATCGTCGATGCGGAGGGTGACGTGGTCGCGACCCTTGCCTTCCGGCTGGACGTGTACGCCAGCTTCACCGACTTCTTTCGCCAGAGCCACGTGGGGTCGAGCGCCGAGACGTACGCTTTCGATGTCCACGGCCACCTGCTCAGCATGAGCCGCTTCAACGATCAGCTGCGCCGGATCGGCTTGCTGGCGGCGGACGCCGATGCGATGCTCAACCTGCGCCTCGCCGATCCCGGCGTCAACCTGCTCGAGGGCGCCCCGGTACCCGCCGACCTGGCCGAACGGCCGCTGACCCGCATGGCGCAGAGCGCAACCGCCGGGTATTCCGGTATGGATCTGGACGGTTATCGTGACTACCGGGGTGTGCCCGTGGTCGGTGCCTGGGTCTGGGACGAGCAGCTGGGTTTCGGCATCACTTCGGAGCAGGACGTGCGGGAAGCCTACCGCACCCTGCGGGTCACCCAACTGGCGATCGCCACGCTGGCAAGCCTGGCCATCGCGCTGGTCTTCGGTCTGACCGCGGTGTACCTGACGTATCGGCGCCGCGTGGCGGCCGAGAAGGCCCTGCTGGTCAGCAGGGAGCAGTACCGTCGGCTGATCGAAGACCTGCAGGACGACTACCTCGTCTACTCCCTCGATCCCGACGGCCGGTTCCGTTACGTCAGCCCGTCGTGCACCAGCATTCTGGGTCGAACGCCCTTGGAGCTGGCCGGTCGCACCTGGCGCGAGACCATCGACATCCCACCCGAGACCCTCGAGCACGTCGACGCGTCGGACGCGATGTGTCGCATGGGGCTCAAGCCGGAGGCCTTCGACTTTCGCTACCGTCACCCGGACGGTGAGTTGCGGGTGCTGGAAATCCGTGACAGGCCGGCCATCGACGAACAGGGCAGGGTCATTGCCATTGAAGGCATCGCGAAAGACATCACCAGCCGCGTGCGCGCCGCGGGCGAGCTGCGTAGTGCCAAGGAGGCCGCTGAAAAGGCCAACGCCGGCAAGTCGCGTTTTCTCGCCGCTGCAAGCCACGACCTGCGCCAGCCGTTGCATGCACTCAATCTGCTGAATCGATCGCTGGAACGGCGGCTGGGCGATACCGCCGAGGCCGCCATCGTCGGCAAGCAGGCCACCGTGCTGCGGTCCATGGGCGGCATCGTCGACTCACTCCTGGACATCAATCAACTCGAGAGTGGGGTCATCAAGCCCGAAGTCCGCGACTGCAGGGTGGCGACCATCCTGTCGGATGTCCACACCGAGTGCCGCGGTGCCGCCCTGGAGAAGGGTCTCGAACTGCGTATGGTGTCGTGCGGCGCCGCCATCCGCAGCGATCCCGGGCTGCTTCGGGAAATCCTGAGAAACCTGGTCGCCAACGCCATCAAATACACCCGCCGGGGCAGGGTGCTGATCGGCTGCCGTCGTCTCGGTAACCTGCTGCGCATCGAGGTCTGGGACACGGGCATCGGTATCCCGGAGTGTGAGCGCGAACGTCTCTTCGAGGACTTCTATCAGGTGGACAATCCGGGGCGTGATCCATACCGGGGCCGGGGCCTCGGCCTGGCAATCGTGCAGCGTCTGTGCGGCCTGCTGGGCCACCCCCTCGAGGTCCGTTCGACGCCGGGCAAGGGTAGCTGTTTCGCGGTGTGTGTGCCTGTCGGGGAGCTGGGCGAGGCGCCGACGGCGACCCGCGCCGGTGAGCGGACTGATGTCGTCCCCTGCCATGGTCTGGTCCTGTACGTCGAGGACGATCCGGCCATCGCGGACGCTGTCCGCATGTTGCTCGAGATCGAAAAGATCGACGTGGTGGTCGCCGGCGGTGCCGGTGCGGCCATCGACCTGGTGGCCCGGCAGGGTGTCGATCCGGGCCTGATTGTCGCCGATTTTCGCCTCGAAGCGGGTATGACCGGACTCGATGTGATCGGTCACCTGCGCGAGATGCTCGGTCGACCCGTGCCGGCGCTGATCGTGACCGGTGAGATTGCGGATTCTGTCCGCGAGGCGTGCGCTCGCAACAGTATCGACGTGCTGCTGAAGCCGGTGGACAGCGTCCGGCTGATCCAGACGATCCGTGCGCACATCGGCAGTGGCGATCGCACGCCGCGGGCTGGATACGTTGCGCGTACGGCGAACGCGTCCGGTCGAGGCTCATGAAGGGTCGAATCCCGACAGAACCGTCCGGGGCCGTCGAACCGACGGCTGGCGCTGTCGGCGGAGCGCCGGCCGCGCTGATCGCGGCCGCCAAACGCAGCATGGCCCGCTCCATTGCGTCGGGCGCGGTGCACGCGGCCAGTCAGCCCCTGTCGGCAATCGACGCCTACGTCGAGGTCTGCCGGGCGCGTATCGACAAGGCGGGCGACTCGGCGCAGGCTCTGGTGATCCTGGACAAGATTCGCGACCAGGCCCGGCGGGCCGGCGATGCCCTGCGGCAGCTCAAAAGCGATTTCGAGTTCAAGCTCGTCCGGCCAGAGACGGTAGACGTCAATCGGCTCGTCGAGGCCACGGTGGCGGATTTCCCCTCGAGCGCCACGGCCGGCCGTGTGCGGTTGGACCTGGATGGCGAGTGCCCCAAGTGCCTAGCGGACCCCGTACAGCTGCGGCTCGCCGTGCTCTGCCTGATCGAGAACGCCCTCGAGGCGACGGCTGCGTTGCTGCCGCCGCCAGAAACGGTAACGATCGGTACGGTTGCCGGCGAGGATGGACACGTGGCGCTCACTGTCGACGATCGCGGTCCGGGCTTGAGCCCGGAAGCAAAGCGCCGTTTGTTTGAGCCGCTCTACAGCACCAAGGGCGGGCACCTGGGGCTCGGTCTGGCCCAGTGCCAGGCGATCGCCCGCGCTCACGGCGGCGCGGTGCGGGCGCAGGACCGCCCGGGTGGCGGCGCGCGCCTGTGTCTCGTGATACCGGCTGCTCCGTTACGCTGACCGCGCCGGGCGCGGCAACCGACGATATCACTCGGCCAGCACGCGGCCCGGGTTGAGCAAGTTGGTCGGATCCAGGCTGCGTTTGAGGGTGCGCATCAGGTCGATTTCGGCCGGCGTGCGGCTGTGCGGCAACCAGCGCCGTTTTTCGATGCCGATGCCGTGCTCCGCCGAAACCGAGCCACCGATCGGAGCAAGGGGTGCATAGACGATCTCGTCGCACTCGGCGTGATAGTCCCCTTGCTCCATCGGTTGAATGAACAGATGCAGGTTGCCGTCGGCCATGTGTCCGAACACGTAGGATCGGCCGTCGGGCCAGCGACGCGCGACGTTGTGCTGGACCGTTTCGAGGTATGCCGGCATGTCACGAATGGGCAGGCTGACGTCGTACAGGTAGACGGGTGGCGGTTCGAGGATGACATCGAACTCCTCGCGTATGGCCCAGATCGCCGTGCTTTCGGCTTCGGATTTCGGGATCACGGCGTCGACAATGGTGCCGTTGTCCAGGGCTTCGCCGAGCACGTTCTCGAGACGCTCGGCATCCGCGTGCGTTTCGCTGCCTTCGGTCATGAGTATGACGTAGTACGGGTAGTCGCGATCCAGGGGCGGCCGGTGGCCGCCCTCGCCGGTGACAACCCGATAGTACCCGCCCCACATCACCTCGTAGGCGCTCAGTGTCCCGGCCAGCTTCGTTTGCAGCGTTCCAAGAAAGCCGGCCACGCCATTGAAACCGGTCATGGCCACCAGCGCAGTGTGACGGCCGGCCGGTTGCGGAAAGAGCCGCAACACCACCCGGGTAACGACGCCCAGTGTGCCCTCGGTGCCGATGAAAAGCTGCTTGACGTCGTATCCGGCGTTGTTCTTCAACATCCGGTTCATCGACGAAACCACCGTGCCGTCGGCGAGCACCGCCTCGAGCCCCAGCACCAGGTTGCGCATCATTCCATACCGGAGCACATTGATCCCGCCGGCATTGGTCGCCACGTTGCCGCCGATGGTGCAGCTCCCGCGCGCACCGAGATCCAGGGGAAAGTAGAGCCCCTGCGCCGCGACCGCCTCCTGGACGTTCTGCAGGATCGCACCCGCCTCCACCACGGCCGTGCCGCCCACGGGGTCGATCTCGACGATGCGGTTCATCTTTTCCAGCGACAGCACCACGTCGTTCGCCGTTGCGTCGGCGCCCGCGGCACAGCCGGTCAGCCCGCCCTGGGTGACGACCGTCTGTCCCCGGGCATGACACCAGCGCAGGAGCGTCGCCACCTCCTCTGTGGACCGGGGCATCATGAACGCCCTGGCCTGCATCGGCGCGCTGTTCCAGTAGCTGGTGGCCCGCCGGGCGATGTCATCGTGCGGGAGGTGGCGGTTCTCGCCCAGCAACCGACGGAGTGGATGTAAGCTGGCGTCCATGTATTCTCTCTGACGGGCTTGCGAGATCAGGCAGTGCACTTAAGGATAATCAACGCCGCGCAGGTGCGCGAACTCCTGCCGATGGGCGAATGAGGGCGGGGACGTGGTCATCCCCCTCGCCGAAGGCCGCATCGACCGGTCTCACATCCGCGGCGAGATCGGCCGCGTGGTCGCCGGCGAGCTGGAGGGCCGCAGAAACGATCGTGAAGTCACGGTCTACAAGTCCCACGGCGTCACCGCCCAGGACCTCTACGCGGCGTGGCTGGTCTACGAGAAAGCCCGCCAACGCGGGATCGGGACCGACGTGGCGCTGTAAAGGGGGGACGCAGGCGCCGTTCGCCTGCGAAAACCGACCGTTCCCGGAAAAAAGGTGCCCGGTCAGCCGGTTCCGCGCTAGCGTGCTGCTCCAGTGATTCGCGATGTCGCCGTGCGCGGATCGTCGTCAAGCCGGAGCATCCTATGGAAGTCCACGCGTCACCCATCGCACGTACCAGCAAACCGACCCGCACCCTGGTCCCCTGCGCCCTGCTCGCCGTCACCGCCCTGGCGGGCTGGGGAATCGGCGCGATCGCGGCCGAGAACGACCCGACGGACGCTGCCCCACTGATCGAGCCGGGCGCATCCGATATCCGGACGAAGCGTCTCGATGCTTACCAGACGACCACGCGCTGGGGCAGCCAGCGGCTGATTCCCGGCAAGCTCGATGGCCGCAAGACGTGGCATCTGATCAACTCGGTCGATGCCGGTGACAGCCCGATGATCGACCACATCGTGCTGGACCGGCGCACTCTCGAACTCGTGAATCGACATTCGCCGTATTTCGCCATCGGCCAGCACTTCCTGGCTGCGGCGATCCGCGACCGCCGGCTGACCGGATCGTTGACTGCCATTGACGGCGGCGATCCGATCGTGATCAATACGGAGCTGGACACGGCGGTGTTCGAGGAGTCCACCCTCGGTCTGGTGCTGGCCGCTCTGCCGCTGCGCAACGGCTACGCAGCACGGTTGCCGCGCCTGGCCGTGAGTGCGTCGACGAAGGCCTTCTCGGCGGGCTCGATCGCGATCGCGGTCACCGGCCGCGAGGCGATCGAGGGCGGAGATGGACAAACCTACCGGTGCTGGGTCGTCGAGGCGCGCTGGAGCGGCGTAGACTACAGCGAGACCCACTGGATCGCCGACGAACCGCCTTACTCCATCCGCAAGAAAGCCCGGTTCCCCGACGGGCGTGAACGTGAGAGTGGGTTTGTCTCGGTCACGAGAGGAAAGTAGGACACGCACCCAGCCCTATCGCATCGATCCGCGATGGGTCGCCGGCGGCATCGCCGTAACCGCGCTCTTCGCGATCGCCGACGTCGGTCGGACCTGGTACTGGTTCCCGCAGCGAATCCCGGTACACACGGCCGTGTACAGTTTGACCATCGGCTCGGTCTACGTCGCCTGGGTGGCCATCGGCATCTTCATCGGCTGGTTTCGGCTGCGGTTGTCCGAGAGGCACCTGCGCCCCGTGGCCGAGTGGTCGCTGCACGCCGTCACCAGCCTTGCGGTCGGTCTCGTCCACCTGCTCGGCAACACCGTTATCGTCTGGCTCCTGTACAGCCCGACGATTCCGTCACTATCGTTCGCCACGGTGTATCTGGAGAAGATCATCGGGTGGCTTCCCTACGAGGTTCTTGCGTACTGGGGAATTCTTGCCGTCTTCGCGCTGTTCGCGCTGCGACGGGAACGGTCGGAGCCGCGGGATGGGCCCCGGTACCAGCGGCGCCTGTCGGCCAGGGCAGGCGACCGCACGGTGATCATCGACTGCGCAGACATCGACTGGATCGAGGCCATGGACAACTACGTTCTGGTCACGACCAGGGGTCGCCAACACATCGTCAATGACACGATGGCCCGCCTGGAATCGGCGCTGGATCCGGCGTGCTTTCAGCGCATCCACCGTAGCGCGATCGTCAACCTCGAGCGGATCGACCGGTTGGAGAACGCCGGCAATGGCGGACTCGAGGTCGTGATGAAGGCAGGGCGTGCGCTGCCCGTCAGCCGGCGGCGCCGGGCCGCGCTTCGCAACGTCGTCGCCGGTTAGCGCCGGCTCACTTCCGACCGATTTGATGGGCAGGTTGGGTGCCCCTGTCTGTTGCCTGGTACAAAAAATCACGCCAAACCAAAATCAATGTTAGGATTTTGGATATCACCAGAACAGGGAAGACGATCATAGAGCATCGAACTGACTAGGAAAGCACAGACTTGGGGCTGGCTTTGGAAAAAAGCCCAGGCGATTCAAACACGAAGGATAAGCAGAACTACCATGTCAGATAACCCCACAGCGGCAAAGGACAGAGTCCCTCTAATACAAAAAGCGGCTTTCGGATCGGGGCACCTGGTGAACAATCTAATGCCCGGGGCTCTGGGTGTATTCATGTTTTTCCTGCTCACCGCCTTTGGCATGGACCCGTTTCTGGCAGGATTGCTCGGTGGTTTGCCCAGAATTGTCGATGCTATATCCGACCCCGTCATGGGCTACCTGTCAGACAATACGAATACTCGCTGGGGAAGACGACGGCCATATATTTTCATTGGCGCTATCCTGACAGGACTGATGTTCATCTTGCTCTGGCAGATGGATGAGAACAATTCGCAGGAATACAATTTCTGGTATTTCCTCATCATCTCCTCGATTTTTATTCTTGCAAACACGACTTTTTCAACACCGCTGATTGGCCTTGGGTATGAAATGACCTCGGATTACAACGAGCGGACAAGGCTGATGGGGTTGGCAAATATTGTCGGTCAGGCGGCCTGGATGGTTGTGCCCTGGTTCTGGGTTTTAATCGCAGATGTAACCCTGTTTGAAACCCAGGCCGAAGGGGTCAGAACACTCGCCTTCATTGTTGGCGTCATCGCGATTGTATTCGGTGTCTTACCGGCCATTTTTTGCAGAGGCATTGATTCCAGTAAGATCGAAAATCGCCAGGAAATATCATTGAGCAACCTGATAACGATCTTTGGAGACTTGTTCAAAGGTATGTTCCAGGTTTTCAGGCATAAACCGTTCTTGAGGTTGTGTGGCGCGACTTTCCTGGTTTTCAATGGCTTCCAGATCGTCGCCTCTTTCAGCTTTTTCATCATTCTGTTCTATCTCTTTAATGGCGACTATGCCGCTGCGGGAACCTGGCCAGCGTGGTTTTCCACTCTCCTCGCCGTGATTACCGCTTTCATGGTGATCCCGCTGGTAGCCTGGATGGCAAACAAGTTCGGAAAGAGAAAGGCATTTGTCATTTCTACCGTCATTTCGATCGTTGGGTATGTTTTGAAATGGTGGGGCTTCAATCCGGAAAATCCTTTCCTGATGTTTCTGCCACTGCCGTTGATGGCATTCGGACTGGGTTGCCTGTTCACCCTGATGATGAGCATGACTGCCGACATTTGTGATCTGGACGAACTTGAGAATGGAATGCCACGTAAAGAAGGGACGTTCGGCGCCATCTACTGGTGGACCGTGAAACTGGGCCAGGCGTTGGCATTGATTGTTGGCGGCGCCGTGCTCAGCTGGGTGGGTTTTGATGGCAATGCCGCGACTCAATCAGTGGAAACCATGACGAAGTTGCGCATAGCCGATATCGTCATTCCGTCGGTTACCGCCGCTTTAGCGATCGTGGTCATGTGGAATTACGACCTGTCGGAAGAAAAGGCCAGAGAAATAAAAGCAGAGTTGGAAGAAAGACGAGGCGCTTTGTAATCTAATCACGCTAAAAAGTTAAAGACATGTCAGCACAACTGTTAATCATATTGGTGGGGATTGTCCTCATCGGCGTAACCGTTCTCAGCACCTTTGGCAAAAAAGACCCTGGAGCGCAGCTCATCAACCCAAAGGTGGGGGTGCCGCTGGGGGTTCTTGGCGTATTGATGATCATTTACGGTAGCTATACCTCCGATGTGGCCTATGTCAGCAGTCACATGGAACAAGTTACGCGGGGAAACCAGCTCGAGATAGAAGGCCCTGTGACTGCCGTTAGAGTGATTTCACCGGTTGAAGCAGACTCGGTCGATTGCAGAATTCTATCCATGGGCGTTTATCCAAAAGGCCATGAGAAAGACATCTGGGTCGTACTCAAGCCCACAGATGAAAAATATTATCCGCAGTCAGACCACACCAATACCTCGTATAAACGAGACGGTGAATGGCAGGTGGTCACCCGCTTTGGTGGAGACCTCGAAGAAAAATACGAGCTGATTGTCTATGAAACGGATGCATCCGCGTCACAGTTTTTCAGCAAGACGATCGAGGACTGGAAGGCCCAGGAGTCTTATCCCGGACTCACAGACGCAGACCTGCCTCAAGGTGCAACCGAAGTAGACAGGATCAATGTTTATCTCGGGAAGAATTGTCGCGGCGTTTTCTAAGGCAATAGTACAGATCACAGCAGAAGTGAATCTGCCTCGGTTTTCCTGCCAGTCCGACCGAATGACCATGGAAGGCTTGCCGTAGATCGGTGCCGACTGGCTGCACCGGTCTACGTGGGGTAGGGTCTCTGTTTCTCCTATCCACGGAATGGACCGTGTGACTGACTTCGAATCTCACCTGACGGCGGCCCGCAACCTGCTCGAGGCGGAGGGGCGTGTCTCGTACCGCGGGCTCGCTCGACGACTGGGTATCTCGCACGACGATGTTGCCGCGATACGCGACGAACTCATCTTCGCAAAGCGTCTCGCGAAGGACGAAGACGAGACCGTGCTCGTCTGGACGGGCCCGGCCTCAGAGGCAGAGCGCCGGCACCTGACCGTGATGTTCTGCGATCTGGTCGGCTCGACGCGGCTTTCGGCGCGGCTCGATCCGGAGGACTACCGCGAGATCATCCGCGAATTCCAGGCCGTTACGAACCGGGTCGTCGAACATTATGGTGGCCACGTCGCGCAGTACCTCGGCGACGGCATTCTTGTTTATTTCGGTTATCCCGAAGCCCATGAAGACGACGCGTACCGTGCGGTCGCAGCTGCCCGGGACATACATCGGAAGCTGGGCGAGCTAAAGACTCCGGCCGGCCGGATCATGGGCCGCATCGCCGTGCACAGCGGACCGGTCGTGATCGGCGAACTCGGAACCGCCGGCCAGGAAGAACAGCTTGCAGTCGGCTCGACGCCCAATGTTGCAGCCCGGCTCGAGAAACTCGCGGAACCCGGCGGCATCTGCATCAGCGAAGCGACGGCGCGTCTACTCGGCGAGCGCTACGCACTCGAAGACATGGGCCGGCGGCACCTGGCCGGATTGACCGAGTCGATGCACGTCTACCGCGTTGGTGACGAAACCGGTGTGCAATCGCGGTTCGACATGGCGGCAACTGCCGAGCTGACACCGCTCGTCGACCGTACTGTCGAGCTCGAGCATCTGCGTCAGCTTTGGCAAGACGCCGAAACCGGACAGGGTCGTGCGGCGCTGATCGAAGGAGAACCGGGTATCGGCAAGTCGCGCCTGGTCACCGAATTCCGCGATGAAATTGCCGAACGCGGCAATCACTGGTGGATCATGCGCGGGTCGCCGTTTTATCAGAACACGCCGTTCCACGCGCTGATTGATCTGTGGCGGCAGGGCCTCGGTCTCGCAGATATCGAGACTGAAACCGGCAAGCTCGCGGCGCTCGAGGAGTTCCTGTCCGGTGTATCGTACGACCAGGACATAGAGCTGCCGATGTTGGCGGGCTTGCTGATGATCAAGACGCCGGTCAGGAGCGACCCGACGGCCGGCTGGTCGGAGGAAAAGCGACGCAAGAAACTCGTGCGCCTGATGGTCGATTTGATGGCGCAGGCGGTTGTCACGGAAACGCGGCTCATGGTCTTTGAAGACCTGCAGTGGATGGACCCGTCGACCTTGCAGATGATCCGGCTTTTCCTGCGCCGGATCGAATCGCTGCACGTGCTTGTCGTGCTGACATCGCGCGGCGGTGCAGCAATCAACGATCGCATCGCCGAGAGCGCGGAGCGAATGGATCTCGGGCGGTTGCCGGTCCCGGATGTCGGGCGCCTGATCACGGCCACGGTCGGTGGTTACGCGCTCCCGGAAGCGCTTCATGACGTGCTGGTCGAACGCGCGGATGGGGTACCGGCGTTCGCCGAGGAACTCGCGCGCGGCGTGGTGCATTCCGAGCTGGTTCGGCTCGAGAACGACGACTTTGTGCTGACGGGCCCGATAGCCGATCTCGGAATTCCGGCGACGCTTGCCGACGCGCTGGCATCGCGCGTCGACCAGCTCGGCCCGCTGAAGACACTCGTTCAGATCTGCGCGGTGCTCGGTCGCACGTTCAGCCACGCAGTGCTGACCGCCGTCACCGAACGCCCGCCGGATTCGCTGCGCGCGGATATCGCGCAATTGATGAGCGCCGGCCTGGTCGAGATCGACAACGAACGCCACCGGCGCGGATATCGTTTCCGGCATGCGTTGATCCAGGAGTCCGCGTATGCGTCGCTCGTTCGCGATCGGCGCCAGAGCCTGCATCAGCTCGTCGTTCGAACGCTGGAACAGGAATTCCCGGAAACGAGTCCGGAGCTTCTGGCCTACCATTACACGCAGGCCGGTGATGCGCGCGCGGCGATCGCGCACTGGCGCTGGGCCGGCGAACTCGCACGCGAACGGTTTGCCAACGCCGAGGCGGCGGCGAGCTGGCGCCGGGCACTGGAGCTGCTCGCGACGCTACCCGAGGACGACTACGTCATTCAGCAGCGGCTCGAGTTGCTGACGGCGTTGGGCCCGGCCCAGACGGTGCTCGACGGGTGGGGCTCACCGGCGGCCTCGGCGATTTACAACGAAGCCGATGCACTGGCACGTCGCGCGAAAACCGTGCCGCAGCTCGATCGCATCCTTACCGGGCTGTTTGCGTACTATCTGATCCGTGCTGAATTCGACAAGGCGGACAGCCAGGTCGCGCGCCTGACGAAGCTGGCCGAAGACGGTCTGAATCCGGGCACCCACCTGAGCGAGCATCTCGCCATCGGCGGAGTCGCCTTCTTCCGCGGTGAACTTGGCGAGGCCGAACGCCAGCTCGACCAGGCGCTCGCACACTACGAGCCGGAATTGTTTCGCGAATCGGCGCTGCTGTACGGCCAGAGTCCGGGTGTCGCCTGTGCCAGCTGGCTGGCCAATGTGCGCTGGCTGCTGGGCAAGCCGGATGCAGCGCTTGAAGCCGGCAAGCACGCGGTCAAACTCGGCGAGCAGGTGAACCATCCGTTCAGCATCGCGTTCGCGCTCGTGTTTCTCGCGCGCGTGCACCTGTTTCGCGGCGAGTTCGACGAGGCGGCCAATGTCAATCAACGCGCGTCCAGGATCGCCGACGAGCAGTCGTCGCAACCGATGCGCGCGTCGAGTGGGATCATCGCCGCCTATCTGGATGCGCGGAACGAACCTGGCGGTCACGGACTCGAGGCACTGGGGGCCGGCATCGCTGCCTGGGAGGCGAGCGGGGCACGCCTGGCGCTGCCTTATTTCAAGTCGCTGCTTGCGGACGCACTGCGCCGGGACGGCCGTCTCGAGGACGCGCTGACGCTTCTGGCTGACGTGCGCCTGCTGATCGGCAGCCATGGCGAGCGCTGGTGGGCCCCTGAAGTCGAGCGGCT
>JAAUYH010026331.1_pt1 | contig 19845 bp, 18 predicted proteins | sample 7278061 | NCBI WGS metagenome assembly JAAUYH01 (sample SAMN14350203, study PRJNA611818) | marine sediment metagenome | isolation source: surface marine sediment (0.6m) | place: French Polynesia: Moorea | collected 2018-08 | reverse complement strand
GCTGAGTGTGCGGCTGTGCGGCTGTGCGGCTGTGCGGCTGTGCGGCTGTGCGGCTGTGCGGCTGTGCGCCCGACAAGGGTTCGCTGCACTTGGGCAGCCCGGTGTTTTATAAATGCGTTGTTATCTGTTAGACGACGTAGTACGTCCGAGAGCCCGCGGGCGTCTGACTGAATGCTCAGCGTCTTCCTATATGGTTGCCTCGCCGAAGGCGGCGCTACTATTGACCAGACCACTGAGCCGTTGGTGTTGGTGCTTCGCACAAGGTCGTTAGACTTTGTTCGCTGCACTTGGGTTAGTGTGTGGGAGATTACATTCAACATTTTAGCCTTTGGCGCCTGATGGAGCGCAGGGCGGCCTTCTTCGGCCGTCGATTCTATGAGAAGCTTTATTGTTCCAAATGCTCAGCGCTGCAGTGTTTGGAGGCGGCTGTTGCTCTACGTGCCTCATCTGCATAAAAGGCACCACCCGCCGCCAACTGCACCTCCGGCTGCCGCAGCTCCTTATATCCACCCGGTCATCCTACTTGGACCTAATAGTATAAAGTTCGACTAGGCAGCTATCGCTGGACCCAGTCGGCCTTCGGGGTTGATCGAAGGACCGATGGCACGCCCTGCCACATCCACAGAACTCGAAACTCATCGAATGGCCCGCATTACACAAACGGCGCGCAGCGCTTAACCCTCAAATCGAAATCCAAATCCAGTAGACGCCAGCAGCAACAATCAGCATCAACAGATTGCTGATTAAAACACCAAGGCGCCGCAGGCGGCTATGATCCCCGGGGGATCACTACTGTCGATGCACTATACACTAAGCTCTTGGCGCTTAGCTATTAGCGCAACAGCACTGCTTGGGTGGCAAAGCCAAAAAAAAAAAGTGCAGAGTACCTCTTCGGGTTCGGGTGGCGAATGGGCCGGCACAGCCGCGCTGCGGTAAGGCAGCCCATCAGCTGCTACAAGTCGCCCAATAGCGGCGCCCTAGTGTAAAGGCTTGACAATCACCGCGGCAACTGAACTCGAAATATGGTGTATTTTGCTCGCCCTTTGCAGGATCGATGCAAACAAACCAGCAGCGCAAGGCCATCAAGCGTCCTTGTACCGCGGGAACGCGCCGTCGGCGCGCTATGTCAACCTGCCTGAGAGATTCGTCGGAATACTGCCTATCATAGCGTTGCGCTGCAGCGCTGAGCAGATGACGCACTTACTTGCTTCTATTTGCAGCCACGGCCACGATGCTGGCTGCTAATTTCGAGTCGGCCTTGTTTTCTATAGGACTTAGCAGCATGTTTTGACCCATTTGCGGTTCGCATTGCCGTTGGCGGCTCTTTGATTTCTCCAGCAAAGCGGATGCGTTTTATTTTAATTTGTTTTTGGTGATCTCAGGCGCTCCGCGATGCCTTCGCATTGCTTTGAAGATTCGGCCTGGGCACTGAGCATTTATTGATAATCAAAGGCATTTTGAACCAACTGCAGCGCTGAGCATTTAAATGAGGCTGGTGCGCGCAGCGCACCACCTTCGGTGGGTCTCCGACCCACGCGCTGCCGACGCCGCCAATAGTAAGCCGATTCAAAACAATCAGCAACGTTAGCATTTGTTGACACACTACGCAAAATTGGCCATTTATTAACGTCAAAATGAAGTTTTAAAAAGTACTCAAATATGGCTCTGATGTCTTTGTACAGTTAAGTGTGTGGCGCCGCAGGCGGCGTAGCAGATCGTACTGGTTCATTTCACATTGTGTCGAACTTCGCTGTACAATGGTGCTGAGCATTTAGTCAACTAACAAACTTATATTATATGTACGCTGCAACAAAGTCGAAACACAAGTTTTTAAAGTTATGTACTTATGTATTGTTCTAGTGCGACATGAAGCCGTGCTGAGCACCGCGAGTCCGCTGGGTGTAGCCGTTCACCAGATTCATCGGAACCGCCACCAGCGTAAGCTAGGAGATGGCAAATACTACGCACTCAGTAGTTCAATTTTATACGTGCAAGAGTAGCGGGCTGTGTGACTTCGATTCAGCCACTGCAGGCAGGGTGGCAAGGCCACACACCGGCGTTTCCCGTGACGTGGTTACCAAAGCGGCCTGGTGAATTGTGTAGCTACGCTAATAAACAACTGGCGGCGGCAGCTTGCCGACTCAACAGATGACTGGACGGAGCCAGCGCCTTTCCCACGTAACATATCAGAAAGAATGCGAACCGTGTGTGGCAAGGCCACACACCTGCTCTACGCCGTCGGAACATCAAGGAAGGCACGCCCAAGTAAAGGGCGGCGTCTGCAAGGCGCTTCACGCAAGCGCCTTACTCACTCGGGAACAAAGTGCTTAGACTCACATATTACTACCTCACATCACACTTAGACTCAAGGGCGTCTGCACTTGTTTCGGCACAGCCTTGGTGTGCTCAGTTGCGCGAAGTTCAATTTCATTTGAATTGTGTTCCACTGGGGGCGGCCACATATCTAGTGGCATGTGCCATACTCTTCGCTTCAACACAAGTATCACTGATATGTATGCACAAGCGCTGCCCACTGTCATATGCGCCTGGTGTTCATAGCATTTCATAAACCGCTTCGCAGCACCTTCGGCGAGGGTCGCGCTCGGCCCTAACCACTTAGGGTGCCTTCTCACACACGATGTGAGCCCCACGAGGCCCGGTTGCGAGCAACAGCCAACGTTCGCCCGAAGCTGGCCTTAGTGTGACAACCCGCTGAGCCGGCATCAAGCGCTCGTGCGAATACTCAGCGGCACCCTGGATGCTTTTCGATCACTGGCGTACCGCTCTTTCGTTTTATGAAGTATTTCTCTTAGCGTTAGCTGACCAACACCGCACCGAAAATTGAAACGAATCGCTAGGTGCAACGTAGTGTGTAAACACCATGTGTTTGCCAAGGCGGGTAGCCGCCGTAATCATTGGAAATTAATGTGCAAGTCAGTGTGATAAGGGACAGTACAATCAAATATCTATTTACGCCTCGTCGATACATTCGACATAGCTATAACGCCGTTTACAATTTGAATTTGGATTATAGTGCTTCGCCTATTTTCTTCTTTTGCTCCAACTCAACTTCAATGATTGCTCGCTATATACTACTCCTATTAGGGTGACACTTCGGAACAGTCAAAGCCCAAGTCTCGTTTGTGACTGGTTATTTATTTGGCCAAGTTGCGAGGACGCTAAACTAAAGCGCTGCACGCTCCGGGATTCATAGCGTTACGAACACAATGGCCCTGGATGAGCTTAGGCCCTGGCGCCGCTCCTCCCAAAACTGTAGTACTAGGCAGGTCGCTCACAAACCTACGAGCGTCAGGCGACCTTCGATCACAATGACTATGTAGCATAGCTCGTGCTTGCACACTAATCAACTTGACTTACCTGTAATGGAGCGGCGAAGTGTGCAAGCACCATGTAATGAAAGCAAATTACACGACTCGGCTTTCAAATAGGAGATGAGTATGTATGCAGCGAGGCTGCTGAAGTGCAGCGAACCCTTGTCGGGCGCACACTCAGCTGTTCGCATTCGTGAATGGTAGCGCACCACCATTTGTGAACGCGAGTCAGGGCGCTGAGCACTCCTTTTGTTGCATGGGCCGATCGCTGCTGGGTAATCCAACGTGGTCCTTCGGGTTGCCCGGCCCCAGGCCGACCACTTGCATATAAACGTTGTATGCTCAGCCACCTACGCAGCTGCTAAGCAAGCGTACGCCAAAGGACTTCAGTGACCTTTGAACGCAACCGCCTGTGATAAAAATCGGCAGAGCTCTTGTAAATCGAAAATCTGTGCAGTTTAAGTGATTTATCCTTTTAAAGGCTTGCGCAGCTAATTGAGATTTACTGGCAGAGGACAAAGGATCCGAAGCGCCCAGCCGCCCTAGTGCTTGCACACTGGTGTGCTGCTGGCGCTGGCTGCACCAGGGCGGCTGAGCAGTCGCACGAGCACTTGGACTCAGTCAAGATGGGGCGGCTGGGCGCTTCATCCGCTTCGGATCTAAGTAGTGTCGACCATATTTAGGAAAGCACTCGTTTCGTGATTACCTAATTCATCCCATTGGGTGCCAATGAACAGCTAACAGTTACTGGCTCGAAAGTCCAAGACTGAGCGCTGGTCGATACTTACCAGGGTGCCACTGCGGGGTGTGCAAGCACCCCAGTAGCCAGCGGCCACGGCGCTGAGCAGCGCGAATGCTTCAAGCGAATGCGAACGCGCCCTGGTGCTGGCACCAGTGAGTGCGAACCGCTGGCCAAAATGGACTTCGAACCTCTAATGAAGGTCTCATTCCTTTTCTACGACATGGGCGGCTGGGCGCTTCGGTTTTGTCACTCGATGGGAAACCCACAGGAACCCAAGTGCACTGCTTCGAAGTCGAAGCTCATGCGGCAAAGCTGCATATAGTTCGCATTCCTGAGTGAACGCTGGAGGAGTAGATAGATAGAACCAAAAAAGGTTACTATCTTACACGGTTGAGCGAGTGTGCCTCGCCGAAGGCGAGCGGGTGTCTGCAAGCAGCCTTGTGCCCAAGTGCAGCGAACGCAGCCTCGTGCTTGCACACGAGTATGCGTAGTGTGCGGGCTCAGCCCGCCTGGTGCAGCCAAGCCAGTGTGCAAGGTCTGCGAGCAGCCTGGCTTGGCTGCACCAACTTGGGCACAAGTATGCAAGCAGCCTGGGCCTTTCGTCACAGCAGTGTGACCCTTGCGCTTTGCATGCGATCCACGCAAGTGCGCAGCGCTTGCAGACGCACTTAGTGTAGAGCCCTTGGAGTTGTTCATTTTTATAAAATGGATTCATGCATCTCGAGCTCAATTTTCAACGCTATCAATTGTAGAACCGAATTTCACCTTGAGCCAGTTAGCACTCGCTCAGCGGTGCCCTTCATAAATGCGTATGAAGATTGAAGAACTACAAATGCTCGAAGTCGTCTACATCATACCTATGATGTCGTTCGCCCTCCGGTGTTTACTGTGTAGCGAGCAAAACATTCAAGTGATGAGCAGATAATTAGGCTATCGTCGTGGAGACTCCCTCGAACTAACCTTTGTCAGCAGGCTTTATAATAAGTTCTGGAAGGGGATGGCGTTAACACTTGAAGGGGCGACCTGCTATTAGGTTTGATATAAAAACGCGACACCCACCATACGATTGCAGGTAAGACCTTTGGCACCTATGACCCTCTCGCAGCGACTGTGCCAGTGCCGGATACATAACCTTCGGGCCTGCTTCGCCCTATTGTTCGGCCATATACAATTCGGATATGGCCGTATGACCTGCTGTGGAATCTTGGGGAATCGTTATTAGTTATAAAACGGGTACACCGAGTGCTCAGCGCCCTCGAGTAAATTCACCCCTATACACACGAGTGTGCAAGCACGAGGCGACACTCGTATGTGCTTGCACACCTGGCACGAGGGCCCGCCTTGCCCGCGGCAACAGGCAAAACAAGCTGTGACAGCGTGTTTTAATCAGAAGCCAAGGTAATCTTTTCGTACGGAGAAATGCGCTTGCGCGTTAGCACTTAAGTGCCGAGGCCTTCGAGTCAAGCAATTGATTCGCCGGGTTTTATTAGTGGCGCTACGAATTGTGCTCCACCCAGCACCGCTGAGCGAGTGCTCGTGCGAACTACCCTGCTGCAGCTACTCGTTATTTCCCGGAGAGCCAGGTCTGAGTTATAACGCCCTCGCTTGCGTAGTTGGGAGGGCCTTGTTCGGTCAACGCCACTTGGGCCCAAGGGTGCAAGGCACTTTAATGCAGCTGCGCTGCATTCGGTTCAAGCACCTACAGGTCCGATGCACTCTAACCCCCTTGCTGTGCTGGTGCGCGCAGCGCACACTTGGTGCGCACTTAGGTGCTTGTTGCGAGCAACGATTGAAAAGCAAGTCGACACCCATCCCTATGAATGATACAAGGGCGAGGTAATTAATGTGGGCAGACTCTATTTTTAGAATTGGTACAGTCAAGGCATATTAAACTCACCGGGGTCAAGGATGGTCCCGAACCACAGCACAAATACTCAGTACGGAACATGGTTAACCCACTTTGCAAAAATGTGTTTTTTTATACTCTCTTAACTCCAGAGTGTACGATTGTAATGTTCTAGGCTAACAGCATATAAGTATACAAATGGGGGTGGCCACGCCCTTGCGAGGGGGATTTTCCAATTTGTTGTCCATTTTATTACGTCCTTATACGACGTGCAGCCGAACTGCTAACAGAGTAGTCACCACGCGGCGTTAGCATTAGGTGCACAGAGCCCCCCGAATTTTCGGTTGAATCTTCAACTCTTCGGGTGACGTGGTTTTATTTACTAACGTCACTTGTCAAGGGGAACCCTCGCTAGGCTTGCCTTCGGCCAGCTCAGCTGTTCGCATTAGTGGGGAATAAGTGGCCCTCTTCGACTAGGTTCCGAAGGCATGGTGCTTGCACACCCCGTATTCGCTGCACTTAGGCGGGCGACCTACTGTCGCCATAGCCGTGTCACTGTGCGCTTTGCGGATGTACTACGTACGAGTGCGAACCGGGGTGGTGACCGAGTCATCGAAGACCTTAGATGCTCTGCGTGACTCTCTAAGGTCGCGGCGACCTGCACCAGGCGCGCAGCGCAAGCGCAAGGCTAGTCTTCGGCGAGGCACACTGCGGTCTTAGACCAATGGCCAAGCGGGCAGTAACCCGAAACACCTATAGTGAACCGATAGCGAATGCGAACCGCGCTCGCCGAAGGCCTGCCCTTGGGGCAGCCTCGTGCTGGCACACTGGGCCCTAAATTCGGTGCAGCAAAGCTCGGCGCTATGCGAAGGCCTTGCAAGAGGCGCCGGGTGGTTTTGCTAGGGCCGCTCACCCAGCTGGCTCCGCCAGCCGATAGACTAGCCGGCAGTGCCACAAGCATATGATACTGTTTTATACGAGAGTTGTTTCTACCGGGCCCGAAAAGTGGTGACTAGGTCATAACAGCAAACACGACGAAACACTGTGTTCAAATGTGTTGAGTTTTGAGCACTTCGGGCCCGCATTAGTTTATGAGCGGCCACTCGAATTCTGTCATAGCGCTTCAGTCAAAACAAGCGACTATACTCTTATATGCCTTTGTGAAATTCAAAAACACACTTCTATTATATGTGAAGTGGGTGTAGGAATGCCCGAAAAGCAAATGCCTGATAATTCACACTGGGATTTTTTTAGGTTTATCACTGAAAGGTGGCTCATACGGGCATAGTAGTCTACTGTCAAAATGGTATTACATACTCTCACAGAGCCCGTATGTGAATTTATGTCAAGATCAAGGTTCTAGTGGGGCAGGCAGCTGAGCTGACCCCGGTTCGCACTGAATGGCGGCAGCTGAGGGCCACCAACACCAAGTGTGCGCTCCGCGCACGGGCCTCGTGGGGCTGGAGCGGCAAGGTGCTACGCACGCAAGTCTCGAAGGTCTAGGTGGGCGTACAGAATACGGGCACCGATGTCGATGCACTGCAGCGTGCTCACACACCAGGGACATTCGCTCTTTCGCGGTTCCTAAGTGTGCAAGCGCCCTTGCGCACAAGTGGCGGCCACCTTCGCCACTTGCGTTTTGTAGTCACAGCTCGCTAACTATACCATTAATACTTTAATGCGAACCGCGAACAGCTGAGTGTGCGCTGCGGTGCTTCGCAGTCCAAGTGCAGCCTTGGCAAGGCTGCACCTGGGCAGCCTGTTTAACCATATGCGAAGGCCATAGATTTCATACCCGAGTTGGAGAGTCTCCCCAGCGAAGCTGTTAGTGTCCATACGTATACAAGGCGTGACCCACTGCCTCTTCGATAATGGGCCGAGCACGGCACTAGGGCGCAATATCAGCTGATTCGCCTTGGGCGCCTCATGAATTTAGTAGTAGGCTGCTCGAGCCGTATGATAAGTGACTATCATGTACGGCTCCATGCGGGGAGGTGGGTGGCAAGGCCACACACCATCTATCGCGACTTGCCTTTGGTGGGTAGTTTATGCACGGGCGTATTTGGCCGATTTTTAGGTTATAGAGGAGCCGCAGTATTAACCACTTGTTTTGTGTTTTTCGCATTTCTGTTTTCATGTAGTGCTTTTTATGAAGTCGCCCTATGTGCAAGTCCTTGTTACATAAAACTGGCTCCTTGGTTTATTTCCGAAATGTTCGATGCTTATTGGGGATTCTTGTTTGACAGTCTAACTGTCGTAATGTGTGTAGTGGTCACATTGGTAAGTACTTTAGTGCATATGTATGGAATTTCATAGTGCGACATGAAGTCGTATCGAGTAAAAGCGCCAGACGTTGCCTTTCGTCTAATTATATAGAGCCCACTACAAACGTAAGTTAGGAAGTGGGAAGCCTGCTGTTAGTACAATCGGCGTAGCGAAATGTTCCATGGCAATATGTGTTTATTTTGCACAGTTCAGCTGCTAAGCTGCGCCATTTGCTATAAATCGAAGAGCGAGTGTGCTTGCGCCAATCATCCATCGTGGGCTATGCCTGGCCATGACGTGTATTCTACAAGGTGAAGTCGCTAAAATTGCACACAAGGGTAAACGCCTTGATCTTTATCAGAACCCAAGGCGAATGCGAACAGCTGAGCTGGCCCTGCGCTTGCGTGTGGTGCGCATGTCACCAGTGTGACAGCGTGTTGTTTCCACAGCAGTGTGGTCACCCTAACTTCGCTGCACTGCACTTGGACTGCGAAGCACCTTAACGATAGATTGCATGCATACAGCACTCTTTTGCTGAGTAGATGAATCCACTTGAGCCATCTAAACACAAGAAAGTTATAGCATCTGGGCAGCAGCCAGCCAAACCCAGTGGAAGCGTGCTGCCACCACATAATAGCGTGCCACACATAGGGTTTGATGAATAGTGTCAATGTGATTTGGGCTAGTTTCATCATACATCTGTAGAAGCCTCGTTATTCATATAGAGAGGGCGCTGAGCAAGAGTTCACTATAACAAATAACATAAATAGAATACACAGCCAGCGCTTTGTATGACCACTCTTGAATTGTCATCGAACTTTACTCCGCTTGGCACACTTGGGCTACTGTGTGATTCAAGCGTCAAGCTATAGGTCATCTATGGTAGTGTGCAAGCACGAGGCTGCCCGACAAGGGGCAGGCGCACACTCAGCTGTTCGCATTCGCCGAGCGGTGCTGGGCTGTAGGCCCCAGGTCAGGTCCATTCTGGACCCAAGCACAGACTGGTGCAGCTAGCAGCACCAGCATTAGCCTTGCACACCCCCCGCACCTACAGGTCCAATCTACCTCAGGTGGCTGAGGCCACCAAGTGTTCGTGCGAATGCAAACCATGAGTGCTGCTGGCACTGGCAGCCAGCTGAGTGTGCGCCCGACAAGGCACTTTTGGAGAAGGTGCGAGCTCGCTTGGTGCAGCCAAGTTCGGCAGCCTCATGCTTGCTCGATTTACATACTCGAGTGTATATCTATAATGGACCACTAGTGAATCAACTGCTGAGCTCCAAACATCTCGTGGGTGGACTGCGTTGTTGTGAATGTCGTAGTTAAGGTCTACTAGATCCACCGGGGTTAAGGATGACCCCAGATCACACAAATTGACCTCGATACGGAACATGGAAACCCCATTCTGCAACCCAAAAAGGCGCACTTAAACATGTAGGTACAGCAATGCGGCGCTGAGCATTTGCCCGCTCAGCTTTACTTGAGCCATCTTTAAGTCGATCTAGGAACCGCCCCAAGGTCTAGCTGCGCACTGTGCAGTCGCCAACATCCACGTCGAACAGCCACCAGCACCGCAAAGCGAGTGCGAACCGCGACGCCCTCGGGCCCTACCTAAACTCGGGAATCTTGTCGCCTAGTAAGCTGTGCTTGCATTGCACACTGGTGTGCAAGCACCAGGCGGGAGTAGATTAGGGACAGGCCAGAGGATGCTTGCACACTGGTCGGCCAACCGGTGTGCAAGTACGAACTCAGCTGTTCGCATTCGCCATCGGGGCCGCCTTTGGTAACACTGGGGTTCCTTGCGAAGTTCGCAAGAACCGAAGGGCTGTATCTTGTGAGATTTCAGCATGTACTTAAACACAAGTTATAATATGGCGTTATTGGCAAATAGATTGGTCACACCTTGGGTGGCTTAATGGGCACAAGATTGCCCAAAAAGCAAATCAAATAGATGCTCCAAAATGAAAGGGCGTTAGCACTAATTGCGTCTGCAAGGCGCTCAGCGCAAGCGCTGAGTTATTTGATATCGCTGTCTATTGCAAAAGATCTATTGGAGGCGCTGAGGGACCTGCGTGCATTGCTGCTGAGCGCGAATTTTGCTGGAGAACTGGTCTGTTCGTAGCTCCCCATATTTAGAGTCACCACTCGCTCGGGGATACGTAGTTACACTCGTCACCCAAGAGTATAGGGCGAGTTCGCATCTAGTCACTCTAGGACACCATATTGTATACCTAGAGCGAAGGCGACTACTTCTTGGATCCACCCTAGACTAAGTGGACCGAACCAGTGGATTGTTGCAGTAAAGCTGCACCCTAATCGGATATGATTATAGAGCGTCGCGCATGCTTTCGGCTCGATTCCACAGTTGAGGCTGCCCGACAAGGCACTTTGGGAGACTCGCTTGGTGCAGCTTCGCTGCACTTGGGCAGGCGCACACTCAGCTGTTCGCGGTTCGCATGACCTGAGCACGCTGTGGCTCAAACAACCTTCGCCGATATCTAACGCAAATAGTGCTGACGTAAGATCGAAAAGCCGAATGTTCGAGTGAGTAGCAGTCGCGCTTTAGAATGGCTTTCTTTTGGTCCTTCTATTCGCTGAAAAGTGGCTGAATTGGGCATAGTGACTTTTTTGTTCAAAGGTGAGATTGTCGAAGCAGATGCTAATTAAAAGCCATCTATTTTTCGGTACCACGCTATCTGGTTTTTTTAGGGTGCTTGCACAGGGCGTGAGCTGCACGAGGCTGCGTTTCGATATGCTGATGTTGTACGTTATAGATTGTAGCTCTAATAGCACAAAGCGCCACTGAGACTTCAGTCCTACTTGGCGCAGCTATGGGACAAAGGGTGGGTTACACTTAGTGCTAACGCCGATTTGGAAGCGAGCCAAGTATTCGGGTGCGGTCTGGGGGCAAAATAGCATATTAATTAGCTAGCCGGCAAAGCTGCGCCATATAGGAGACTTCGGACCCGAGTGTTAGAAATTTGTAGCACATTTTGCTCACCTAGATGGCCGAGCGGGCAGTCACCCAGTGCCGCTTTGCTGCAGACTCGCCCCTTCAGGTTCGGATACAAGGCAAAAAGGCGCTTCGCGCAAGCGCCCTAATCCACTGTGGGCCCTTCGGACCAAAGAACACATTTAGCAACTAAATCGAGGTGCTGGAGGCGCCGAAAGCGGTCACCATTAGTCTTTGGAAACCGAGGTCAGCGAAGGTCTGCAAGCAGCCTCTGAGAGTGTGCCGGGCTCAGCTGGCCTGGTGCAGCCAGCAGCACACCAGTGTGCAAGCACCATACCTTTCTGACGAGGCTGCCCGACAAGGGGCAGGCGCACACTCAGCTGTTCGCGGTTCGCACTCTTTAAACACAGGCAAGGCGCTGAGCGCTTGCGTGTGGCCACCCAAGCGCTCAGCGGTTCCCCTTTGCGCAGCAAAGCCCTTCGTTGACGACAGTTTGACAAACACCGAACATCAATAAGCGTAGCAGAGTACTCAGAGTGTGCCCTTACCAGGAGTATTCGAAGAGACAAAGCTCAGCAGATCGGATGTGGCTGTCAGGGCGATCTCTCACCGGTCATCCCCGATGTGCTATTTATAATGGGCCGGACCTGCTCTTTCGCCTCGTAGTTCAAGGGGTCGTCGCCTCCGGCGCCTAGTTGCACAACTTGGTGGACTGGCGACCACGTAAAAAAGTACGGTGGAAGCAGTAGGGCCACTTGTTAGGCGCGCCGCGTTTTTTGTGTGTTTCGCCTTGCTCGAATCACAAGTGCGCAGCGACCTTTACCCAAGTAAACTTGTGGCTATATGGATGGCGTCACACTTGAATAGGAACCAACGGGTGGCCCACCGGCTGTCGCGCCCCGTGTACAAGCTTGCGCTTCTACACGCGACTAGGCCGAAGGCAAGGGTGCCGCAAGGCTCTGGACCGAGTGCTAACGCCCTACACCAAAAGCCTTGCGGATGCTGAGTGTGCGCCTGCCCAAGTGCAGCCTTGCCAATGCAAGGCTGCACTTGGACCCGAACTTGGCTGCACCAAGTGTGCGCTGCGCGCACCCAACTTGGCTGCACCAAGCGAGTTCGCACCTTCTCCAAAAGGGCCTTGTCGGGCAGCGTACTCTTTACATAATTGACGTATCAAACTGGTACTATATTATTGAATATGACGCTGCCTCGAATTCAGATCAATGCCAACCTATGTATAGCGAATTTGTCTCTATGCGCGACGGCGATTCGCCGCCGCACTCATTGAACCACCTTTGATCAAAACCAAATGTTTGCTGGAGCCGTATGACGGGTAACTGTCATGTACGGTTCGGAGGGGGGATTGGTCAATTAGTAAAATTGTGTGAGTCACAATTACAATGGACACAAGTTGTGGATCCAAGCATTCGACGACTGTGTTGGGGCATGCCACACACTGGAGTTGGCGTCTGCCACCTAAGGCGGTCGGCCTGGGGGGGTGTATGCATCAGTAAACCACGCTATTTAAGGTGAGAGTCCGCGGGGCCTGCTTGGCCGCAGAGCACTTAGGTGACTCGATAGCGAGTAGTGTAACCCACCCAGTGGGACCCACCCACTGCCTCGGTGCTTGTTTTGACCCATTCGCGGTTCGCACTCGCCTTGCGGTGCTCAGCGCTGAGCACAACCAGCGCATCTGAGTACTGCTCAGCACAAATCGAACCGAATTGAACAAGCTTAGCCGAATTAGGGCGCGCTCCGCGCAAAGTTTGTGATTTAGGTGGACCGTGTTTAACTAATCTATCCCAATTATGGAGAAAGACCCCCATATTCCTCGTTTTATGTGTTATTTATCAATTTTTACATTTTTTATGCTAATGTTAGTCACAGCGGATAATTACATAGAAATGTTTCTGGGATGGGAAGGTGTAGGTCTTGCATCTTACTTACTTATAAATTTTTGGTATACTCGATTGCAAGCAAATAAAGCAGCCATCAAAGCCATGCTAATTAATCGAGTCGGGGATTTTGGACTAGCACTGGGTATTATGGGAATTTATTACATTTTTAAAACAGTCGATTTTTCCGTTGTGTTTGCTTGCGCAGCTCATTTTGCGGCAAATCCAGCACCTTTTGTATTCTGCAATATTGAATTCTCGACACTGAATACCATTTGTATATTACTTTTCATTGGAGCTGTAGGAAAGTCTGCTCAACTAGGTCTTCACGCCTGGTTACCCGATGCGATGGAAGGCTCTAGCGTATACCTAAAAAAAATCTACACCGTATAGGGCACCAGTCTGCGGGGCCAGGAGCCACGCTGCTGGTGCAGGGCGCAGCAACAATGGCTTCACGCCATTGGCTGCACCAGTCTGCCTCATACACCTCGTTCGAATGCCGCCAGCTGAGTGTGCGCCTGCCGAACTTGGCTGCACCAAGCGAGTCTCTGCCTTGCACCCTTGGGCACAAGTCTGCAAACAGACTGCAAGCACCCAAAGTGGCACCTGGGCACTTGATCGCTTGCAATGTGACCTTCTCACACACTGGTGTCACGTTAGCACCGCTTTGCTCTCAATTGTCTGCAACCCACTATACTACCTCTTTTTCAGCAAAACGCAAGCGTTGTTCGCGACACGAGCGCGGCCACGAGGCTCGTATAGGACGAAGGCCAGCCGCGCGACAAACTTAATAGAATACTCGAGTAGGCCACGTAGCAGTCCTAGAAGGTGGCCGACCTAGGTAGGTGCCGGCCAACTCAGTCTTATGTGGTACTCTGTGTGGTGTGAACTTCGTTAGCCTTCGGTGTAGACCCAAGTGCTTGGACCTTCCTAAAACCTTGCTATATGCTGGAACATCCAAACAGGTGGCGTGGGCTCAGCGGTGCTGGTTCACTGTGCTCACGTTGATCGAGCTACTTGGTCCAAAGGGAAAAATCCAAGGTAGGTAGCTGGAAAATCGGCGGGCTACTTGGTGCTTGCACACTGGCTAGCGCTAGCTGCACCAGCGTAGCCTCAGAGACTCTACGCAAGGCACCCAGGTGGCTCGTTAGCACTCGGTGGCTAGAGCCGCAGCCATTTAGTGCGAACCGGCCCTGCACACCAGTGTGCAAGCACAGCCACCGGGACTGGGTGAAGATAGAGTCCAAACGTCTTTCGTCGAAGTAAGAGAATAGAGTTGCCAACTCCGGTCTCAGCATTAATACATGCTGCAACTATGGTATGTTCAGGAGTGTTTTTGATTGCTCGTTGTTCGCCGTTGTTTGAACATGCGCCAACGGCGGGAATCATAGTAACCCTAGTTGGTGCTATGACGTGTTTGTTTGCTGCAACTACTCGCCTTGTACAAAACGATTTAAAACGTGTGATCGCTTATTCCACATGTAGTCAATTAGGCTATATGGTTTTAGCATGCGGTTTATCAAATTACTCAGTAGGTATTTTTCATTTAATGAACCATGCATTCTTTAAAGCTTTGCTTTTTTTAAGTGCAGGTTCAGTGATACACGCTCTTTCAGATGAGGAAGATATGCGTAAAATGGGTGGTCTCGCACGACTCATCCCCTTCACTTATTGTATGATGTGTATAGGGTCGTTGTCTATTGTGGGCTTCCCTTTTTTAACTGGATTTTACTCAAAAGAGGTCATCTTGGAATGTGCTGCGGCAAATTATACAGTGAGCGGCCATTTTGCTTATTGGTGTGGAGCTACATGTGTGTTATTTACCTCATATTACTCTTTCCGCTGTATATTTCTAACGTTTTCATGTAAAGTACAATCGGCAAAACAGTTATTCCAAAATGTTCACGAGGCTCCTTTATTAATGGCACTACCTTTATTGGCTTTAGCCTTTGGTAGTATCTTTGTAGGCTATTTATCCAAAGACATGATGATAGGATGTGGTACAAACTTTTGGGGAAACTCTTTATTTTCATTACCTCAAAATGTCGTTCTATATGAATCGGAATACCTTTCTCAAATTCAAAAATTGCTACCTATTGTGTTTACAACTCTTGGTGCTATCTTAGCATTTATGATCACGAAACGTGGCACACGTATCGCAGTGAATCTAAATGACGATATTCTGTTTCTCTCGGAAGCGCCCACGTTTGCAAAATCCATGAGAAATCGCTTTGAGAAAGCGGCATCTACATCTTTTTTAATAAGAAAATTGTACTTTTTCTTCAATAAGCGGTGGTTTTTTGATAAAGTGTATAATGATTTGATAGCTCAAAACGTTATATCTTTTGGTTATAAAACCTCATTTAAAACAATAGATAAGGGGTTGCTTGAGATGTTGGGTCCTTTAGGAGTTTCTAAGACGATTCTAACATTCGTTCAACAAATATCTCGACTTCACAGTGGCTTTATATTCAATTACGCTTTAATTATGCTGCTTGGGATTGCCATACTCGTGTTTCTAGTCTTTTTTTTACCAATGTTTTATCCTATTCTTGATATTCGTATCCTATTCATTTTAATGATATCTGCCTTGGTTGCGTCCCCAGGGCGTTAGCACTTGGTTGCGAGCGAGGGCGCCCCGTCAGGGGGGCACTGGTCACGAGGTTCGGGCAGGCAGCGCACACTTGGCGGCGTATGGTGTGCGCTCCGCGCACCCACCCGGTTCGGCGAAATTCGACTTTACGCGGCCAAGTCATCCTCTTTTCCTGTAGTGCACAAGGTTTGCGTAGCAACTTCGGGGGACACGCGCGAGTGCTCAGCGCTTGTGCACCGAAAAGCACCCAGGGCGCGTAGCGCAAGTGCGCAGCGAATGCGCACCGCCCCTGGTCGCTGCGCATGCTTGAGCGCACCTTCGCGATTGCATTAGGTGGCTCACAATGCTCTTTGAGTTCGAGAGTCACACTCGGCGCAGCAACGCCTTGGCCCTTCGGGGGCCGCTGAACCTTCAATAGAGTGGCCCACATTCTATTGGGTTGCCACCTAAATATGGGTTCAGGTCCGATGGACTGCCTTGCACCCTTCGGCCAGCCTCGCCGAAGGCGAGCCTTGCGATTCGCGCCCTCAGGGGGTGGGCGCCTCATTATCCAACGATTTCAGCGAGTCTCTATCCGAGGGCCCTGCGGTGGGCCAAGCCACGAGCAGCAAAATGACAGGGTGTAGCACAGTTTGGCAGTGTGTTTGCTTTGGGAGCAAAATGTCGCAGGTTCAAATCCTGCCACCCTGAACGTATAATCATCGATAGATATTACGAGTTGCCGCGGGCCCAATGTCGCCGAATGCTGCCAGCTGAGTGTGCGCTGCGCGCACCCTGGTGCTTGCACACGAAAGGCGAGCCTTGTGCCCAAGTGCAGCGAACAAAGTTGCACACGAGTCTGCGTACGGGCTCAGCTGGCCAGCACACACAAAGTCTGCGAGAAGCCTGGGCACCAACTTGGGCACAAGTCTGCAAACAGCCTCCACTTAGTTGCTTGTTCTTTGCCTTTCTTTTCAAAAATGGGTTGGGGCGCTGAGCATTGGGTCATATCCGACTCACTCAATCAAGAGCCTGGAGAAATGGGTAATTTCGGGCTTGCCCGACAAGGTTCGCTGCACTTGGGCAGCTTGCACAGGGCGCGGAGCACTCCAGTGTGCAAGCACCCTCTGCAAGTCGAAGGCCCCACCTGGGGCTCATGCCCTGCAGCCTAGCGCGCCCCCAAGCACCAAGGCCTTCGCTTGGTCACACTGCTGTGGCGAAATACAGAAGGCCCAGGCTGCTTGCAGACTGGTGCAGCAAAGCCAGGCTCGCCTTCGGCGAGGCGGGAGCGGGTCGGGTCACTAGACAAAGGTGTTTACAAGGTACAATCGTTCAACCAGGGTACTATGTCTTTTAGCGGATTGATTCATGTCAAAAATACACGTAATAATACTATAGCTACTTTAACAGATCTTAAAGGAAATACCAAATTTTGGATGTCGGGAGGACGTATTGGGTTTAAAGGTTCTCGTAAATCAACTAAATACGCAGCTGAAATCGTTGCTGAAAAATGCGCTGTAAAGGCATTTGATTTGGGAATTTTTTATGTATGTGTCTAGCTAACAGGTATTGGATATGGGAATCAATATATAGTACGATCTATTTATCGAACTGGATCAAAGGTCAAAAAAATCGAGGATAGGACACCAGTTCCTTTTAATGGATGTCGTTTACCAAAGAAACCTAGAATCTAAACGCCAAGGCGTTCTTGTGCAAGGCTGCTTGCATACTTGGTTCCTTGCGAACTTTGGTGCTTCGGTTCATAGGCATTCGGGTTCCCCCAGGGGCAGGCCCAAGGGCTCAGCTGCAGCTCCAAGCAAAGCACTGAATGCTGCTGGCTCTGGCTGGAGCTGGTCAACGTGCTCGTGTGCAAGGTGCAGCGAAGCTGCACCAAAGTGCCTTGCACCTTCGGCAAGGCACACTAGCACCAGGGCACGAGGTGGCGAGTATACGAGCCACCAGTGTGCGAGTGGTGACGCCACAGGGCCACTGAATGCTGCTGGCTGGAGCTGCAGCTGAGCCACCGAACCGCGAAAGCTCCGAGCGAATGCGAACCGCGCTGGTGCAGCGAACCAGTCTGCCTCACACACGGCGTGAGCCCCACGAGGGCGACCACGCTATAGCGAAGGCAGGGCTGCAGCTTCAAAATAAAGACATCAAATCTACGGGCAGCAGGATTTGAACCTGCACCATATGAGACGAGAACCTAAATCTCGCGCGTCTACCATTTCCGCCATGCCCGCCTTGAACGGCGGTTACTTTGCTACAGCGTGCTAACACGAGGTTTCGTCGCGCTCGTCAACTCGCGCGACTATATTGCAAGTGTGCAGGTCCCTCGCAAGGCTCTGTACCGAGTGCTAACGCCCAGCACCGCAAGGCGAACCGCAAACAGATGAGTGTGCGCCTGCCCAACCTTGCCAAGGTCCTGGTGCGCTGCGCGCACCAGACCCAAAGTGCCTTCCTGGTGCTGCTAGCTGCACCAGTATGCACTTCGACTCAGCTGCACCAGGGTGCGCGCAGCGCACACTCAGCTGTTCGCCTTGGCGCTGAGCATTAAATGATCAGCGCCCTGCCTCCCGCTCCGCGAGTGCGAACCGCGAATGCCTAAGTACAGCAAACCGAAGTTGGTGCCCAGGCTGCTCGCAGACCTTGCTGGCTGCACCAGGCCAGCTGAGCCCGTACGCAGACTCGTGTGTGCTTGTGGCACGAGGTTCGGGCTTTGTTCGCTGCACTTGGGCAAGACACTGGTGAGTGTGCGCCCGACAAGGGGCAGCCTCAGTGTGTAAGCACCAAAAGTGGACACCCTTCAGGTGCGTAGGTGCAAAGCGCCGAAGGGCCGCCTAGTGCTTGCAGTTCCAGCACAAGGCGGCCGCAGGCAGTGTTAGCGCCGTTTCGACCCATATTTCGACCTGGCTTGTTTTCTATTAAGGACTCCTTGCAAATCTAATATCCCACGAACTAGCCGATATTTGACACCTGGTAAATCTTTGACTCGACCTCCACGAACTAGCACAACAGAATGTTCCTGTAAATTGTGTCTTTCGCCTGGAATGTGGGCAATGACTTCTGTAAAATTTGTTAAACGTATTTTAGCCACTTTGCGTAAAGCAGAATTGGGTTTTTTAGGTGTAGTTGTATAAACACGAATACATATTCCCTTTTTTTGAGGACATTTCTGTAAAGCGGGCGCCTTTTTCTTTGACCTTTTGATTGACCTTGAAGTGCTTGTTCTTAAAAGTTGATTAAATGTTACCACTCTGTCGCTTAAATTGAAATCTACTTTGACTTTGCAGAGCTTTTTTAGCCAGTGCATCAATACTACGCACTTGCGTGCGCGAGCAAGTACGCGTACAGGGCGCGGAAAGTCGCTGGTGCCACCCGAGGGCCCTCGCTCCAGCACTTGGTGGCAAACTTGTAACGGGGACCGCTGAGCGAGGGCCCTCGGAGTGCGCTGCTCTTTTCGTATGCCTCGCCCGGACGACAAGGCTTTGGTGCAGCGAACCTAGCGCTTGCTGATCAACTCATGTGTCTGCCTTTTTGTTTACAATCATGTTGGCCAACATATCCGTGAGATTCTTCGCAGCGCAAGGCGATGGAAATCAAGCGAAGCACCTAGAGAGTATTGACCACACAGATTGGTGTGCCTGTACTCGTATTTTTACCATTCGTTTTTGTATACGTCGAGGGTTAGGTTAGGGCGGGCGCTGAGCCTTGCACACTCGAAGTTCGAAGCAACTGAGCACGCCCTTTTATGCATGAATAGGTTCACAGCTGCCCCTTCCAAGTGTGGCAGAGTCGTCATTATCTATTTCGAACACCGCCATAGAGTACGGGATACGGGTGGGGGTGCAAGGCACTTCTTCGTTCGGGTGGGCAGCGAAGTTCACGGTGTGTGGCCAAGTGGCTGCGACCAAACCACGCAAGTCTAACGACCGACCTGCTGTTACCGACACTGATTGCCAGTCACACTGCGGCTGCAGTGTGTTGCGTGCGTGGTTCAATTTAGGGCCGATCATACAAAAGGGCCGTCGCTCGAGCCTGTCGGGCTGGTGGCCGATATGACCTTTATTTTATAAGAAAACGCGCTGAGCACTAAATCAACGATCAACTTCCCCAAAAACAATATCTAGCGTTCCAATGAGAGCAACTATATCGGCAAGCATCAATCCGCGCGCCATTGCATCCAGTCCTTGGAGTTGAGCGAAGCCTGGAGCTCGGATTTTCAGCCTGTAAGGCCGATTTG
>JAAUYH010060800.1_pt1 | contig 19846 bp, 13 predicted proteins | sample 7278061 | NCBI WGS metagenome assembly JAAUYH01 (sample SAMN14350203, study PRJNA611818) | marine sediment metagenome | isolation source: surface marine sediment (0.6m) | place: French Polynesia: Moorea | collected 2018-08 | reverse complement strand
TGTAACAATTATAAGTTCCACATCGAAGTGTTGGATATGTTGAGCTGTGCCAGCTCACGATAGAGTTCTGGAAACTTCTAGAGTAGAGTGGAAGTATAGTTAGATAGTCTATTTAAGTGGTTCTTATCACTACAATAAAGTCAATCGGACATTCAACAAAACAAACAACGCTCGCCGAAGTCTGGTTCGTCACATCGTCCTGTCGCACTTCGGTTTCTCGGGCATCACACTCTTCGAATAGTTTCCCTTTCTCTTCCGATGCAGCCGATAGAAATAACGCCCGCTCTTCAATTGGCAAAGTCTCAGCACTTCAGATGCACGTGAAGCCGAGTGATGTGTAGAAGTAATTGGCGTCGTAGTCCACACAGGATGAGCAACAATGTAAATGAGGATATGGATGATCGTCCCGTCATAGTCGTAGCGAACATTCTTATAACACTCGGTGTATTCGTAGGGATTGGAATAATGGCGCGAGTGGCAGTGTTGTGAATGTGTGTATTTGCGTCGGTCAAATTGCAGCTACTGCGACCGCTTGCAGAGAGAACATGTTCACTCCATCGTACTCCCTCCGTTCCGAACAATTAACCACATTCACGTGTTGGTCAAGATAATCGCCTTTTTCGTGTCTGTAGCTTTGATACTTGCTGCAAGGACTTTTCACGAGTTTTCTCATTGAACACTAAATTTAGTAATAACAGTGGTTCAGTTGTCTAGAAGGTGCAGAAAATCTCCATAAAAAATTGGGCCATCTACGCGATGCCGCTGCGTGTCTTCCTCATCAACTCCGTTCGCCATATTTTTTTCTGGTTTTCTGGTCGAAGGTTCCTGTACTTAAAAGGTATTGACTGTTGATCAACGTTTGGCTGTCAGGAAATATAAAACTACCGTACGTCGATGGAAGAGACGGGTACAAGTTACGGCACATGAAGAAACAGCACCGCCGTTCGATTGGAACTGCGATTCGTGACATCCACTGCGATGAAACTGCCTACAACCATGCAATAGTAGCGATGGCACGAGCGATTTAGTGTCGAGTTATTGTGAACAAGCGAAGTGGTCAATTGTTTCGGAACGTACAAAGCCCTCAATCTGGTCAATTGTTCCGGAACGGAGGGAGTAGCAGGAAGCATCTCACACAGTTTCTATAGACATCTAGAACATAGAGATTTGATCAAAATCAAAATTTCAGTGCACATGCTCTCCTAGTTGCGTCGGTTTCTCGTGACTTGTACCGCTTCGGAAAATGTTGTGATTTCATCTGAGATAGACCTCGGTGCGAACGCTGCAATATACTCGCGTTCGTACAGCCGTCGATTTCTTTTGTCAATGTCAGCTGTGAGATTTTGTCGAATTTGTCAGAGGTCTGCATTAAGATGATTTGAGGTGGACGGACTGAATACATACCTATCAATAACCACAGAATGTCTGCTTGCTGATCAACAGGAAAAGTTTCCAATTATTTTAAACGCAATTGATATCAGTCACTATTAGGAAGCCTAAAGTACTTGGCTATTACCATAGACTCTAGTATTTCATTCTCTATAGCTTTCTCTGCGAGATACTTGCAGCTCCCACTTTGGAGCATTTATCTTCGAAACAGTTGCAGTTAATATAGATTATGTCGTTATATACCTCGTATGGTCCAATCGCTGTATGATCCATTCATCCTCACTATGACGCCGTGTCGGAAGGATCTTCAGGTAGGGTAATTAAAATTTTTAGCATTGCATTAATTGGAAACGGAGAAAGAAAACACTGACGTTAAACTTCAGTAGAGAAGCACGGTGCATTGATTTTTTTTACTTTGAGCGATAATTAAGGCTGAGTCACACTTGGTAATGAAATTGGAAGAAGCGAGTCTGAGCTTAAAGAAAAATATTTGATTCCACAGAAGTTTTGGAGATAGTAAGGTTATGTTTTGCTGGCAGCAATCCATCAAACTTCAGTCAAGACGAAACGCTTATAAAAGGAGAGAATGACAAGCGACGGCGTTTCCTTACTGATTGTTTGCATTGTGTTGCGTTTTGGTCCAGGCAGTCAAGCAAAATTTGGCAAGACTGAATACACAAAGTAGAACTTGCTATGAAAAGAGTAGTACCGTAGGTTGTAATGCAGCCTATTGGCATTCTTGGTGGTGATCAGGTATTAGCCACCAGAAGTGAGACCAGGAAATGTCAAACAGCAAACGTGTAGGAAAGAATACCCAAGTACGGTACGAAACCGAAGTAATGATTATGCTGTCCGCTCACTAGTAATTAAAGTTGGTCAAGGTGTAGCGTCTTGAGGCGTGCATCGATACCTAATTGCCATGTAAGGCCAACCTAAAAAATTTGCGAGTAACCGTCGGTTCTCTTATCAATTGGTTCTGAAAACAACAAGATCTAATGATTCACGAAGATGCAGCGTCGTAAGGCATACGTCGAGATCAAGCAGATTTTTATATCTGCCTGGGAAAATTTCAACTACTTCTACAGAGCGAGAGGTTTAAGGCCGAGAACTTAGCGTATTTCATTTTGGACGACTAGGGAAAATATTACTGTTTTTCCGAAAAGCGGAAATTACGCATAAATTAATCTAACTTCACAAATGCATATAATCAAATAAACCTAGAGCAGTAGTGCCGACAAACATCTACTAGTGCTCTAGAATATGGAAAGTCCTGCACACTTCTACAAAAATTATGACAGGTAAAACTACTCTGATGTCCGCCAGGTTTATCAATTACAAAATGATACCAAATTCAGATATTGGTACTCTTGAGAAACCTCCAGGATGTTCAATAATGCTTTCAACTTCAGACAAGTGACCAAACTCAGATATCGACCCTTTTCAGAAAATCGACCGTATGTTCGGCAAGTTTACGGATCCGGAATAGGTGACCAAACTCGAATTCTGGACTTTTCGAAATCCTCCCAGATGTTCGGTAGTTCTTGCTGGAGGAAAGAAAGCGTGAATTGCAGCAGCTGGGAGTTCCCAAAATCTCTCGGACATTCAGTAGTTTGTTTTTCCATGTATTGCTTGTGCCGCACTCGGTAGTAACGTGTCAGCAAAGGTCGTCTCCTTCATGATGATTGGAAGGTGATTACCTTGACTCCTTAGCAAGACATGTCTAATTTATTTCATAACACAACGGAATTGCTATGAATTAAAATTAAGATTCTTTTCCGAATTGATTTTGCTCTTGGTATTACCCCGCACCAATCAGTAAATTTAATTATTACAGCAAACAAAAACAGAAATTTTCGTGAAAATATTTCGCTAGTTCGAGTAATATCAAAAGATTTTGTTGTCTGAATACGGTGCTAAAGTCAGAGAAAGAATTTTTGTGGCACTGGTCCCTACATAAAACATACGATATAATAGAAATATTAAATTATGGATCATATCTAGTAACTCTTCTAGTCTCGAACTCAGTGTTTGTTTCCATTGATTTTTTTCAGAAATTATTCAGAATTTCAATTCTTAAATGCTAGTATCATGACTCACACAAATCTCAATTATAATTGATGTGTGCAATAATTTTTTAATTTATTGCTTCAGAGCAAGCTGTAACTCTATGCTTTCTTCATACTGTAGCTCCTAAGGAACAACTTGCGTTCGACTTCTGTACGAAAAGTCGTAGAACAGCTTTTCACGGTTACAAATAGAAACAAATGAGAGATACAACTGCTAAATGAGGGGTCAATAGTAAACCGGAGTAATCTTTGTCATTTATTTTTGGCCGCAAAGGCAAAGATGCTTGGAAGTCGAATCATTCTTTTGCGAAATTAGATGTAAACTTGGTTTCTAGTTCTATAGCTACAATAGATAACTATAAATTTGATCGGGCACAATTGTAGAAAATTTTGTAAATTTCAATTTTTCCAATTGCCCTTTATTTCAGTCTGAATTCCGCACATTCGAGTTTTTTATTACAAATAATTGTCGTAATCAACAAAATAAATAGAACTGAAATTGCAAGAAGTATAAAACTGCCTCAGGAACCTTTCCAAGTGCAGGCAATTTCCGCGATCTCAACCGATTTCAAGAATATGCCTCCATGAGGCGTGCAGTACCTTCATGTTTCCATGCTACCAATAGTTATTGGACGGCATTTTCCAGTTGTTGAGCTCAGATACTTCTTTTTTGTTCAGCTGTTAGGCATGTATGGAATTTGCCATCTACAGGTGCACACGCCGTTTGGATTTTATTCCTTCGCGCGTTCGCGCTGTACAGACTTAATAGAAGTTGGTGCAGTGCAGTAGTCTTCCAATAGAGCACAACGTGACAGATTTAGCCACGTCCAATACAACGTCCAGGGGGCACAATAAAATCAGTGCCCGGTTCCAGTAAGTTTAGTTCATTCAGTCTCGAGACTAGGACATAATCACGTGCGCAGACTCGGGTGTTGCGGATATCGTTCAGTTCGCGAATTGGGTGTATTAAGAATCACCATGATTTTGAACATCGGATATCTGCAAGCTCTCTAAGAATTACAAGTGCCCACGAATTTCCGTCACCTCCATTTCAGTTGATATTGCAATGCCGAGCGGGCGATATCAAAACCCAGGTCAAGCAACGAACTGGGTGGAGGTCTCGATTTGAACTGCAGTGCTACGACTTCGATAACTTGGGATGATGCTTAAATTACGTCACGAGGTTTTACTGAACGAAAAGCTACAGTACGAATCAATCACGATTTCCGCGAATTCGAGTTGGTTACTTCCTTCACCGCGGCTACCATCTTCGAAGGCTGTCTTTGAATGTCATGAACGATGAAAAGCGCCGCATTCACAAACGCTTCGCGGTTGATTTTCCCGTCGCTCGCACGCGCGAACTTGGCCATGAGTGACTTGGCCTTTTCTTCCTCAACAACGGCCTTGTCCCCGCTTCCGTTCCGTTCCTTCAATTGCTTGCAACCGTGCTTCAGAATACGCACGGCGAACGGGACGCGCACCGCTTCCCTGTCCTTCACGTTGTCCGCGAACATGGTGCCGTACTGTTGCTCGAGATGCTGCTCGCTTTTCTCAACGACCTGCAGGAACACCTCGACGAACTTCTCCTCGCTCACCTTCACGTCCTCCGATATCTCCATGAAGATGTCCTCGAATTCCTCCACGTCGATGCGCTTCTGCACGCCCATCGCGCCCAGCACGTGGTTGAGCGCCGCCGTCGCGTCATCCACCACCAGTAGCGTGTTCCCTTTACCCGCCATCTTCTTGAACTCCTCTCTCGCAATCGCGTCTTGATTCTTCGGTGGTGGGTTCGATTGCTCTTCCACGGCGGGTCGGATTTCTTCGCTGCCGTTCACGGATGTCGCTTTCGATATTTTGGGTTCCGATTCCAATTTCGGCTCAGGTTCCGGCGAAGGCGACGGACTCGAAAGTTCGGGTATTTTGAGCACGTGCACAGCGCACGGGCGACTTCCTCCAACCGCCACCAACCCGGAGGTTAGTAGAGTGATGGATGTGATGTACATGCCGATATTGTACTTGTTGATACAATCCCCGGTTGGTAACGCATGTAGCGCGATGAGTTTGTCCCACCCGCCGGACACCAGGATGTTGGTGCCATGCACAATGCGGACGCAGTTGACGGTGTTGGTGTGTGTTTTGATGGTGTTGATGTACTCGAAGTTGCGTGCGTCGTAGACGCGGATGGTGTTGTCGCGGGAGCTGGTGCAGAGGTACATGTCGTCGTAGGTGACGGAGTAGACGGAGTCGCGGTGGCCACGGAAGGTGTGGAGGAGGGCGAGCGACATGTTCTCGCGCAGCTGGACGGTGCGGTCGACGGAGCAGGTGGTGAAGGTGTCGCCGTAGGTGAAGATCTCGGTGATCTCGTCCTTGTGGGCGCCGTCGACCTGGTTCAGCACGGTGAGGTCGTAGGAGTCCCACTTCAGCTTGAAGATGTTGCCCTTCTCGTCGCCCACCACGGCCGTCGTCGCGTTCAGCGCCGCGCACGACCACAGCGGGTGCGCGAACGTGCACGACGCCAGCACGTGCCCGTCCTTCACGCGCACCACCTTCGCCGTGCGGTCCAGGCTCGCCGTCAGCACCACCGCGGCGTTCAACACCGCCACGTCCCGCACGTACGAGCTGTGGCAGCTTACCGTCTGCACGCAGCGCGACTCCGCCAGCGACCAGAACCGCATCGAGTTGTCATCCGCCGCGGAAATGAGCGTGTCTTCCCCGATTTCCGTGAACGACCGCATCCACTTCGAGTCCCCCACGAACTTGTGCGTCGAGGCCAGCCCCATCTCGCACGCGCCTTCGCTCACAGCGAGCACTTCGAGTCGAACGATATCGTTGCCGGGGTGTGGATCGCGCTGTGGGGATGTTGGTTAACGCTGATCTACATGCGGGACGGACAGGTTGGACCTGTAGAGTGTAAAACGTGGCACAGCCACGTTCAATCGGATTACGCAGATTTTCGCTATCAGCAACAGTGTTGTCGCTTTCAACCAATCAACTGAATGGATTCATCTCCATCTTCAATTGGGTGTCATTGAAATTGTGTAAACAAAGCTGTTAGGCTACATTTACACAGAGTTCCTTGTCAATCAGTCCGCTAACCGAACGAGCTGGAATGTGTGGAACGTCGCTGTAAAGCACAGTGATGCGCTATCGAACCTGGATCGGTGGTGATAACCTCCGATACCATGAACAGATATCACGCACGCACAACACGGCCAGTGTTGAGTCATTTCGACATCCCATCTCGGTGTGGCTGTCATGAACTTGTTAACTGCACGTTGCGCTGCCTTTTGTTGACTCCTCCTTTTTACGAATGCAGTCATATCAAAGTCGCTCGGGTGTAGGGTAGACGTCGGGCGATAGTGCATTATAGTGCCGTACAGCGACGTTCCACAAATTGCAGCTCGTTCGGTTAGGGGACTCATTGACTGGGAGCGATGTGCAGTATTCTTCATGAAATTGATCCCCATACTGATTGAGAGCGATTTCAGTTAAAGTCGATGGTATTCATATTGTATCACGAAATCACAATTAATCGACTACCAATTCGCTCATCTCATGGATCTTGCTACTCTCTTTCGGTACAATTCGATATTCCACGAATGCATGAAGTACAAGTCTTCTTTTGTGGTCTGTATCGTTCTCCTTGCAGTCGTGGTAATTGTTGGACACAATCCGCAGGCCCTTCTGGTGAATCGGAGCGCCGAACGAGAAGTAACCAACGTACTCAAACTGATCGGCTGCTGGCGGAATTCGTCCTAAAGATATAGACGCCTTTGAGAAGTTGCGACGTTCCAGTCTCGAGTGTATCCCCGATCATGCAACCAACGGAATCGGCACCTTGTCGGGAACAATCGAGGTTCCAGGTTTTTCTTTCCCTTGTGCCTGTTCCGATGGCAACTTAATCTTCTTTTCGTTTTGCAGACATGGCACATTCACTTAAGATGGACCCGATTACAAACAAGCTAGAAACAAATCAGTTCTTCGTCTTTTCTTATCGCTAAGGGGAAGAACAACGCGCATACACACTCATATTTGCTCTCATTTCGAAATCCCGAAATCTGCCCAGTATATGGAAGAAATCGGCGTACATCTGTACAATTTTGTGACCAAGAGTAACGTGACCTACAATACGTTTCGGTGGTTTCTGTCAAAGTTCTGTACCTCCTCCGGATATTGCTGCAAACATTACATAAATGGACTGTATCTCGACTTAGTTCAATCGAAAAATACACGCAAAGCTGCTCATAAGTTATACTGGATATGTGTATCTTCGGCAAGACAGATAGGATCTCAAGCAGTGAAATCTCACGTCAAAGCAATATATTGCGGTCTCCCCGGCCAAGTCTGAGATACAGTACTTACGTAGATGATACTCATTACTATTATCTCCAAAAATCTCAAAACATAGCCTTCCAACTTTCTAGACTCAAAACCATGCCCTCGAGCATGCAAAGAAGACGTGAGTGCCTCTATGTCTCTACGAACTATCTATGTACACACTTGTCAGCAGAAGTTAATCGAGAAGACGCTGCACTTGGCCCAAACTGGCGAAGGTTATCGACGATTCGATAGAAACCAGGGTGTCAATCTTATCAAGAATTTAGCGACAGACCAGGATCGAGTGAAAGTTCAGAAGGTGCGGTGCTAATTGTAAATCCGAGCTCGTTTCTACAAAACTGACCCTGAATTCGGGAAGAGTACTTCTGAAGCAGTGAAATGCAAGTTGAACTTGTTGTGCCTCCGATACCTATGAATAGTATATGCGGAATGAAAGGGCTAAGTCTTACGAAAAAGTGTCAATGTAAGTTCCGCCCTTGACGTGTTCTATTGAAACGGAATGGAAGTTTGCTAATATCAGAACCGCTCGTGTTCCACGATTTCTTCAGGAACTTGCCGGTCGTGAAGCATTAGTACTAACTATAAATTCAGTGTCAAGTCCACGCGAAGCAAGTTCACTGATTCAAACAGGGCCGTATCTTGCTGCATGTAAGTTGTAGGACGGGATAGTCTCTCCTCGCTTTCTATTATCTTGTTCCGTAGGACGAGATGGTTGAGTGATGGTCGTAGAAAGGTACATGAATTTTACTCGAGCGCTTCGGTGTCTCTAGTGCGGCAGTGGCCTCACTTAATTTGACGCGAGTAGGAATTGCAGCAGTAGGTGACGGACGGCGGCAACTTATACTGTAGAGCCATCAAGTTATGGTTGAGTCAAAATTCGGTCCTTCCACGAACCAAACACAACGACGAGGCGTTTCGGTTAACGTGGCATAGCCTCTGTACCGTCCGATAGCGGTGTGGATTTCATCGGATACTAATCTCGTCGAAAAGTCAACGCATTATTTCCGCTTGTCGAGCGAGGACACGACCCGACTTGAAGAAAGCTGTAAACGAGTGTTGCGAGTTGATTGGCTAGCGGAGTAGTGTACGTAGGAGTTCCGAGTATTCCTCTCAACAGTTCAGTCCATAAATTATGCCACGCTGCTGAAGCTACACAAATACTGTACCGCCGTTTTTCGTAGATTAACGACGAAGAATGAAAGTGCGTGCCGCTGGATTTGGGTTGGATACACGGCAAGTCTCATTCAAAAACGCTCCGAATAATATCTACGACAGTTTTCTACCGTCATTACGTGTATTGGAATGAAAAACAAACCGTTTCACGTTCCCATACAATCTAACTTGAGGGTGGAGGCGCGCAAACTATGTAATCGTTCGAAAGTCAAACTTGCATTTTTGCAAGTTTGATGGATTGTTTCACAGTTGATCAATTCACAGGCAGTTAAGCAAGCGCAGCAGCTACAAAACAGTACTGTATTGGTGTTAGCCCGTGTGAAGAGATTTGGAAAAGAGCGCATGAGTTTTCAATGAGAGCCAGATTTCGACGGCGGCTTTACTGTAACCACGAAGCTGCATGGGGCAGCCTGAGTTATGCATCCAAAAATACATATTTACTCGCGCAGCTCAAACTTGAATGAGCCAACCTTATCACGCACCTGAATTATTCTCGCGCTCACTTGCAATAGTTTCTCCCCCTTCCCAAAATGTCTTTCGATCGATTTCGATACGGTACTTATTACACTCTCCACTTCGCAAGACTCTTCGCAAGCCTCTTCTCAACCGCATCCCGCCCGACCAGCTGACATCCATCGTGATGAAGTCGGTGACCTTTATAACCCTCTCTGCAGTGGCTTTTGCAATCACAATCGCCCATCAATCCGGCCATCATGCCTCCGATTCCAGAAAGAAAATCAATCTGAGGCACAACTTCTTGACTGGAGAAACCGGACGTCGCACCGGAACGAACCAAAACAGTCAGGCCGCTACTGCAACCGGTGGAATCCTATTACAGGACATTTACTCACTGGAGAAAATGCGTAGGTTCAACCTTGAGCGCACTGCCGAGCGGGTGGTACATGGACGAGGTGCTGGGGCCCATGGCGTGTTCACATCTACCGTAGACTTCAGCAAGTACACCCAGGCGCGGGTGTTCCATGGTGGAAATCGGAAAACCGAGATCTTTGTTCGGTTCTCCACCGTCATCCACGGCAGGGATTCCCCGGAGACACTGCGCGACCCGCGAGGGTTTGCAATCAAATTCAAGACCGTCGACGGGAACTTCGACTTGGTGGGCAACAACCTGCCCGTGTTCTTCATCCGCGACTACATCAAGTTCCCGGACATGGTGCATTCCCTGAAGCCGGACCCCATCACCAACCGCCAGGATCCGAACCGATTCTTCGACTTCTTCAGCGCCCTAGGTGGGATGGCCACGCACATGCTCACGTACATCTATTCCGACCTGGGTATCCCTAAATCCTACCGGTTCATCGAAGGTAACAGCGTTCACGCGTACAAGCTGGTGAGCCGTGGCAAAGTGACGTACTGCAAGTTCCGGTGGTTCCCCGAACAGGGCGTGCGCAACCTGACCATGGAAGAGGCGGCCAAGATCCAGGGCATGGACTTCAGCCATGCAACACGTGATCTGTATGACGCAATCGAGGCCGGCAAGTTCCCACGGTGGCGCCTCGCCGTCCAGCTGTTGGACCCCAAGTTGCTGAACAGTTTCGACTTTGACGCGTTGGATGCAACGAAAGAGTGGCCCACATCGATCCCGTTCCAGACCTTGGGCTATTTCGAGCTCAACCGCGTACCCGTCAATTTCTTCCAGTTTACCGAGCAAAGTGCGTTCAGTCCGGGCAACTTCCTCGCGGGCGCGATTGAACCGAGTGAAGATCGCCTGTTGCAGGGTCGACTCATCTCGTACCATGAGTCGCAATCGTACCGCATCGGCTCCTCCAACGTGAACATGCTGCCGGTGAATCGTCCCAACGCACCCGTCAACAACTACAACCAGGACGGCGTGATGAACTTCGGCAACAATTGGGCAGGAAGCATCAACTATGAACCGAGCAATGATCCGAACGCATACCGAGAGGACCCCGCGTCATTCATGTCCCGGGCTGACATTTGTGGCTCGACTCAGCAGGCGCCCATCAAGAAAACGTTGAACTTCAGACAAGCTGGAGAACGCTACAGGAGATTCGACGCGTCGCAACAGATGAACCTTATCAAGAATCTCGCGGGTGACCTGAAGCAAGTGAGAAGCGACAAGGTGAGATGCACTATGGCTGCGCACTTTTACAAGGCAGATCCCCGTTACGGCAGCAGAGTTTCTAATGCCGTGCGTTGCCCACTACCAGTTGTACGATTGATCGCTGGCAAACTTCGTGAATGAGACTTGGCGACCTGATACTGTGATCGGAACCACAGCATCAGTATTTTGCAGGGTGTTCGACTTTTCGTAACACCCTACTATCGAACGCATTGGGTAAAGTATTGTGTAAATCATTTTTCCTACTCCCAACTTCATTCGCCCGCTCAAACCGTGTTCCATCCGTACAGTTGGAGTTTCAAGCTACTGTACCATGCAGCACCCACCACGTTTCGGTATACAGTGAATTCCAGAACATGTGATATTAAGGACTCATGGACCGTAAGTTTCTGCTAGGTCTCGACCCAAGGCCCCTTACAACTATTCTTACATGTTTCGGAAAATGAAATAAATGTAAACTGAGCATCAAGATATTATATCCCAGTCTGTCGAAGAAAGCTGATATGGAAATCCAACTTCAAAGGAAGTCCTCTTCAGATGTTTCATGAGAATTCCTTTTATTTCGTCACTCAAATGCACTATTTTCTTTAATGAAGTGACATCGGACTAAGTAAAATTCTTACGTTTTCCGACGAAGAATATCCTAGAAAAAATGTTGACCTAGTGGTTCTGAAATGAAAAATGCTGTTAGATATGAACTTGAAAGTATGAATTTTCATGGAAAGGAGCAGCTAAAAACCACTTGGGAACATGCTACAATTCATCCTGATATACAGTAAATGTCTAAAAAATATCAACAAATTAGAATGAAAATCAGGGATAAATTAGTACTGAATCCGAACAGAGTATCCAATGCCGTATATTAAGTTAAATGATATTCCGTGGAAGGCCCTAAACCATACCATAGTTAAGTTCGTTTCATGAATCTTAGACATGAAAATTAACTTTTTAGTAATTTTAAATTGAACTAAATAAAGTAGCAGATTCGAATATTACTTCTACTAGAGTTACCAATGAACTCTTCGTTATCTTATCTGTTCTATAAATTGATTTTTTTTCGAAATCATAACTCATATCGATTTCACAAATAGGGGTTCCTCGCTTTAGGCGCATCTCTTTTTTAAGCGCACCTTCGCTTTTAGCGCAGGCTGTAGGTTTCATTCTGTATACTGCAAGTTAGATTCATTGTTTATTGCTCGTAGGAATAGCGCAAAGAAAATTAGTAATGCATGATTTCTATATTTGGCATAGTGTAGTCTACTGCATCTTCTAGTTTGAAGTGTGACAATAACTGAGGCATGATCCAAATAAAGCTGTAAATATTATGAAAGGGTATAAATCCTTCGTTTTCTAGTACGAATTAAGCAATCAAGATCTCTGTTCACCATTCAAACCATCACAACCATGCATCTTAACGATCAACTTCATGCAATTCGGATGTCAGACTGTGATATTATTTTTCAGGCAATAGACAATCAGTTAAATGTTACTGTTAATTTTGCCAGCAAGATCCGACAACCTAGAAATGTCCTTGAACGAGTTTCTACCAATTCGATTAAACGAATCAATTCATCTCTTGCTGACAAAATAAGAGTTATAATTCACATGAAAAAGAACAAGTTCAATTCTTCTCAAGTAGCTCGGCTATTTCGTATTCATCGTAGGAGTGTGGGAAACATCTGGAAAGATCGAATTCAATTGGTCGCAAAAAAGAACAGTGCTACCTGTACTTCTGTCAAATGACAATAGAATGCCAAGTATTCCCAGATTATTCAAGAGTGCTTAATTTCGTTCGGGTTTTTCCGTCGTTGCTCGATCCAGGCATAGTTCAAGTTGCACGGTAAGCGAAGCTCGCTCCTTGCGCCGGGAACCGAGGAAAGAATGGAAGAAGTATGAGATCTGTTGTCTACATACTAATCTCGTAACATCTGTAATCTGGATAAATCTGGTCTTTTCCACCGGATGATTCCTAGACGTACGTATCTTACTGCATCTGAATGGCGAGCATCTACTCGTAGCACTGACATGCAGAAGAGCAAGGAGCGATGTTCTCCGTGCACTATATTAGCAAGTCCGAAAATCTTATGTGCTTAAGATCTACTGAGTTTAGTCCACTGGAAAACCAGTACTGGTCTCAAGAAAAGGGTTGTACAGACAACAAAGGCTTTGAATACTGGTTGAAAGGTTAATACAACGAAGTTAAAGCTGTGTCCGATGGTCTATGGACTCTAGTATTGGACAACTGTGAGAGTATTGAATATCTTTCACTGCCGAAGAGCTTAAGATCGTGCTTTTACCTCCTAGAAGCACTGCCAAGCATCAACTCCTGGACTTGAGCATCATAGAAAAGGCAAGAATTCGATACTGATCTGCAGTCCTACCTTCCGTTCTTGGTGTTGTTGGAAGACACCGCGCATACAATCAAGCATTTCAATCCAACATTGGGGATGGAAAATATTGCATACGTTCAGGCCAATTATCGCATGTTTGAGATGGAATGACACTGTTCAATCATGCCTGGTCAACTGTGTAACGTATCACTGTATGCAAATGTTGGATCAAAAGCAAGTGTTTCGGTATACAGCATAGATAATACTTGAATTCTATCATTCAAAGCTTGACATCTAGCGATGACGTTGACATTGATCTCACTGCGACTAATGATTCAGCTGGAACTGAAAGTTGTCACATTGTTGATCCTTGAACTGTACAATCGATGCATAACACTCTGTCATCCAAATTATTGATGACTGATTAGCCACGAACTCCTATGCATGAAATATTGGATTAAGTGAGCAACATCTAAACACAAAGCAAATTGATGCAGTTTTTGAATTCTATTGCACACTTTGACAGACAGAAAACAAATACGGAGATCGAGAAAGAAGGCATAGTTGAATTATACGAACAATTTGTAGGGGTCTCTTAGAGCAGTATCACTGAATCTAATAACAGTTCAAATGAGGTTGCGAATTTTGTCAATTCACCGGAAATTCTGTATCTTTGTCTAAGATGTTTTGTGAGATGTTACAAATTACATCTAACGGTGCTATTCTTGAATTACGTGATTGTGTTCCTCGCCGTGCGATAGAAATAGAGAGACAAAATACTTCTGATTAGTATTCACTTAAAATGTTGTTCTCGTCCTTTTGTTTTTGTTGAGTTTGATAGATTGAATATTACTTTTCTTGTTGTGATGAATTCGTACTCATAGAATTACTAAAGTCGATATGAAAGATAAAAATTAATCGTTTAATGTAATAAATAGCGATCATCACCCACACTGTTTTAATTGAAGAAAAGTGCACTCCATACACGTTATTTTTCTGTAAAGAAAGTGCACGCCACGCACGTCACTTTTCTTTAAGGAACCTGCAGGCTCTAAATTGGACACTCTAATTTTCCATTAAAACTCGAGCTATTTATGGAGTGCACGTCATGCACGCTACTTACTTGTGGGGAACGTTCCACACGTGATTCGTATGGGAAGAGATGCACGGACCTCCCATTAATGCACCTATTTGTTTCTCAAACCGCCGGGTTTGGTTAACAGCCTGCGATAACATAAACCAAGCAAAGTGTTGCTCTGTTGGACATTGCATATTAGTTTCTGCTATCCGTAATAAGACCATTTGTGATCGTTAAAATGGTTTGCTTGCATCCAGAGGTATCGGTCTCTGTAATGTACTTGTCTGTATGTAACAGTAGAAATCCTAGATGCCTAGCGGTCGGCCGTGCTACACACCAGCCGCAATGGCGTTGTCACTCAGCCCTGTTCATCGCACAAGAATCGAAAAATTGTGCAGAAGTAGAAGAAAAGCACAAATTTATATAATTCATCTAACTATAGCCTCATAAATCTATTGTAGAACCTAATGAAATATGAGATGTAGACGATTCAGTCACTGTTTCGTGTCCATTGCTGTCTAAAGCACATTCAGCATTTTCTTCAGCTTCTATTTCAGCAATAAGTTTTTCGATTATCTTGTCCACATGTGTAATTGCAGAACCTATAGCTCGTTCACCTCATACCGTTTCAAGTTCTTCGAATTCCTTATTCAGTCTACTTTGCACATCTTCCGAAGTATTCGACTTGGAATATTGTCTAGCAATTGATGACTTAATTCTTGCCTGTACCAATTCAATTGGTTGATGGTCACTATAGTGTGGCTGAGTGAATAGCAAACTGTGCCCAGCTTCTTTAGCAAGTTGGTATATTTCGGGCTCAAAGTGTTCTTTTTGCCACTGCGGAAGTAGAATTTTCCCTTCAGTATCAAATATTACTGGATTAAATTCTATACCGGTTTCATTTAGGGCTTGTAATATTTCAACTTTCTTCATTGTATTGACTTCCAGTGTATCAGGAGGCAAGCACTTGTGATATCTTGCATTACCAAGTATATTTAGGGACGGTTCATGTAGATTAGGTGGTAATTGATTTTTGAACCATTCCACATAATTAGCTTGATTAAATACTTAATGTTAGTCACCATGGTGCCCTTTCTTCTTTGTCGGGCAAAAAAATACATAGGGAGTTATTTATTAATCCGGCCTTGCTTGATATCCAAATCCCGCGAATAGCAGCAACAAAGCAGAATCTTCTACGTTTGTACGCTGATCTTCCCTCGTTGTTCTCGGATGTAGGATGAAATATATCATATTTAGAGTTTTTGTGGGTGTTGGTGTAGATAAGATTCGTCGGTGTACACTTCTCTTAATATTAGATTTGGCGGTATGCTCGATTTTCCAGTATCGTTCTGAAGTATTTGCTTCTCCATGCAATATGTTCGTGGCTTACTTTAGCTTGTCCCGATCTTTTTCATCTCGAAATTCCCCGTCGTTTTAAATATACTTGAGTAGCTCTCACAGAAGCCGAACAATCATTACTATCATACTTTCATTTTGATTTCGTTGTATGGTGATTGCCTCATTTTCAGATAAAAATTCAAGTACATCAGTTGCACACGTACGCGTTCCAGTGATTCTTCGTGACTAAATAAAGTCTCTCATTTTTAAGAACACTCTTTGATCTTCAGAAATTCCAGTTGCTTTTGGCTTGATATTTCCTCCAGGAGTAAGAGTTGTAATTCTGCGTGATTCATCGTCGTCATGATTCACTTTTCGAAAAGCTTTAGTCGATAATTTTACTAAACGACCTGCAGTAACCTTAGAAACCCCGCACAAATTATCCGTACGAGTTCTCGCATTTACAGGAATGCTCCCTTTTCACTTCTCGGCATCAATATGCAAAAAATACTCATGGACACACCGGCGTTCATCATCATGTAGACCGCCTTTCCGACGGAAACTGTCGACCTTTTTCACTTGTGCTTGTAAAGAGTTATCGCTTATGATTGCGCAATGAACAAGGCTGAGTGACAAAGCCATTGCGGCTGATGTGTAGCACGGCCGGCCGCTAGAAGTTGTAGATTTCTACTGTTACCTGCAGACAAGTACATTACAGAGACCGATACCTCTGGATGCAAGCAAACCATTTTAACGATCACAAATGGTCTTATTACGGATAGCAGAAACTAATATGCAACGTTCAACGGAGCAACACTTTGCCTTATTTATGGAGTTGCAGTACGTAAGTGCTAAACTGAATATTCGAAAATTTTACTTTACCCAATCTGGACCTACCTCGCTTTAAGATTCACCTTGCATTAGGCGCATAACTGTCAAAGTGGGCCTAAAGCGAGGAACCCCTGTACTTCAGATTGTACCGAATCTGATCCAAAAAAATTGAGTAATGTCATGTTACTGCTACTGATTACAATTCTGCCGACATAATCACCGTTTCTCACTGGGGACAGAATCACAGCTGGGTAGAGTCGAAATAGCATTCCGTTGATGATAAAGAAGGAAATCGATCTTCATCGACTTCCAATCTGCAATGTTTAGGGATTGAATGCTCGAGATCAATTTTAAACCTGCGATTGAAACCAGGTAATTGTACTTTCCCGGCATCATGCGCTAGATGGGAAGGTAAGTAGTGAAAGAAATAAATCTCTTAATTATGTAATCAAATAGGGTGGTTTTTCTGCGATAAAATGCCCAGAGTTTATGATTCAGGGTAAGCAATGACCGAAATGTATTTACTTTGTCTCCATTATTTTCTCGAAGATCTTAAAATTTTAACATGCGCATAAACACGTCAGGTAAGCCTCCTCGATACGAAATTCCTCAATAATGGCTTGCCTTCCAGGATGCTTGAATTTCAAGTTGCAGGCTAATAACCTTCTATGGCAATTAAAACTATAGAAAAGAGGGTCTTTCATTGAATATTCAAATGTGTATGGAAGAATTGAACCAGAAATTATCAGTTGATAATCTTCGAAATTTTAGATTAAGAAAACGCAAATGATTTGATGTGCGACATACATACTTTTCCAATGTGTTTTCGAATTTTGCACTTTTTTCTTTTCAGTACGACTTGGGCTCTGAATCTAATTGGCAACTATCAAAACTCTAACTTTATGGAAGAATCCTTTCGAGTTTTGGTTCATTTCATCATCACCCTTGTATTTGAAATAACGGGAAATCCCTAGAATAAAAAGTAAGTCTATCATAGACTTACTACAAACATCCCAGATTCGAAAAGTACATCACTGGTCAATGGTCGGATGCCCGTTCATTGCGCCTTGATTCTTATTTAGGTTTTAATTCTGCAATTGATAACTATTATTTACTGATTTGAATCAAAGCCTCGCTGTTTCTCAAAAAAACACTCCAGTTATCCTTCATTCTGCTAAGCTATCATTAATTGCAGTAACTAACTACTATTGAGAGCACTTGAAAGCAACCAATTATTCATCGTGGATTTCAGGAAAATCATTCATTATTTGTTTTCATATCAGAGTTCAAAAATAAAAAACAGTCAACTATTAACAACCTCTGAGTCTATAACACTATCGACACAATTCAGCATAATTTGGCACCCACCGAGTCCTATTCATAGACTTAGAATTTGCAATCACAGCCGAAGCTGCACAAATGCCTTGATACTAGACCTGCAAATTATAATACAAAGGACTTTGTCGTTTCTCACCTGCCCGAGATCTGCGGCCAAATTCTTGATGAGATTCGTCTGCTGCGACGATTCAAATGCCCTATAGCGTTCTCCGGCTTGCGCGAAATTGAGCGTCTTCTTGATGGGCGCCTGTTGATACGAACCACAAATCGCCAAACGGGACATGAGGGTTGTTGGGTCTTCTCTGAACGCCTTAGGGTCATTCTTCGGTTCGTAGTTGATATTGCCGCTCCGCGTGTTGCCGGTGTTCATCACACCGTCTTGATTGTAGATGTTGACAGGTGAGTACGGGTGATTAACCGGCAACCTGTTCACGTTGGATGAGCCGATGTGATGCGACTGAGTTTCGTCGTAAGAAATGAACCTTCCTTGCAGCATACGGCCTTCACTTGGTTCAATCGCTCCAGGGAGGAAGTTCCTAGGACTGAAGGTGCTTTGCTCCGTGAACTGGAAGAAATTGTCAGGTACGCGGTTCAATTCGAAGTGGCCCATTGTCTGGAACGGAATCCGTGTTGGCCACTCCTTCGTTGCGTCCAGCGCATCAAATTTGAAGGTGTCCAGCTTCTTGGGTCCAAAAGTTGTACTCCAAGCCGCCACTTGGGAACCTCTTCATTCTTATCGCATAGTAGAGATCCCCAGTTGCGTGGTTGAATTCTCTTCCTTGGGTTTCCATTGCTTCCTCTAACGTGAGATTTTGGACTCCCTGTTCGGGGAACCAACGGAACTTGCAGTACGTCACCTTCCCATTGTTCACCAACTAGTAATCGTGAACACTGTTTCCTTGCACGAAACGGTACGATTTAGGAGTACCAAGGTCTGAGTAAAGGTACGTGAGCATGTGCGTAGCCATCCCACCCAAGGCGCTGAAGAAGTCGAAGAATCTGTTTGGGGTCCTGGCGATTGGTTATAGGGTCGGGCTTCAACGAATGAAACAGGTCCGGGAACTTGATATGGTCGCGGATGAAGAACACGGGAAGGTTGTTGCCTACCAAATCCCAATTCCTGTCCGCTGTCTCGAACTTGATTACAAATCCTTGAGGATCACGAAGTGTCTCGGGAGATCCCTTGCTGTGAATTACGGTGGAAAAACGCACGAAGATTTTCGTCTTCTTGCCTCCTCTGAACAAATCGGCTTGGGTAAACTTGCTGAAGTCGGCCGTTGATGTGAATACACCATGCGCACCGACACCACGCGCATGCACTACGCGCTCCGGGATGCGCTCCAGGTTGAACTTGCGCAGCTTCTCCGGTGCGTAAATGTCTTGCAAGAGTATCCCACCGCTGGAAGTGGCGGTCTGACTATTTTGATTCGCTCCTGCGCGGCGTCCTGTTTCGCCGGTTACGAATTCGGGTTTCTGTGCACAAACAAGAACAGCAAAGGTTAGAAACAGTGCGAAATAACGTGTGACACCATGGTCATTTTTCTCTCGATTAGAAATTTGATGAGCTTGAGCGGTGTTCGTATCTGGAGTGTGTTGAGGTGAGCCAGAACAGTCGAACGACAGATTCTTTTAACTAAAAATTGGAGCGCTTACTGAAACGGATCTGTAGAGGTTGAACTTGAACTGGTTTAATTTACTTGAAGGTAGATGCCTAAATCGCTACTCGATTTAGTCCTTTTATACTAATTTTAACAATAAGGAATATAGCACATTAAGTGCACTATAGTTACACAAATAATTTCTAGTGGAAACTGGAAAATTCCAGAATAATACAATGTCCAATTAAATACTAGGGTATTTTGAT
>JAAUYH010114614.1_pt1 | contig 19850 bp, 16 predicted proteins | sample 7278061 | NCBI WGS metagenome assembly JAAUYH01 (sample SAMN14350203, study PRJNA611818) | marine sediment metagenome | isolation source: surface marine sediment (0.6m) | place: French Polynesia: Moorea | collected 2018-08 | reverse complement strand
ATTATACTCGTTAGCGATAACTACTGCCTGATGCTTCGATTGAGAAGAATGAGATAAAAGAAGATACAACAAGATGAGGATGCAAATTCACAGACGTTAGAAGTTATTTGCGTTTTTTTCCACTCAGATATATAGTTCGAGATACATACGGCAAGAATGCACGAAATTATTCAGATATCGAACTCTATCGGCAATTCAGACGTATTCATTTACTATGAATCAATCGAGAATGACTCACTTCTGGGACAGAAGGCTGACGACAAAACTAATCTCTGTGGCTGAGTATTCAGAATGAAGCTCAAATTTATATTGATGCAACTTCAGGAAGAACTCATTTTGACCGTGTCCTTGTGTACATGCCCATCATCGAATTTCAAGCAGGGGGATCTCGTCTACTCCGTAATATTCTGATGATTGATCTTGCATATAATTTTCTCTCCATGATCCACTTCAAATTGGCATGCATGATCACGCTCAAATTTGTGACTCTCTTAGTACTGTTTGCGGAAGAAAATTCTGACTCACATGGTTCGTCACCCTACAACCTACTAGATTCTTCTCTATTTCTAAAAGAAGTACAATTTTTCAGAAGGTTCCTAAAGTCTTATAGAGCAGAAACATGATCTATTGAAGGTGAATATTACGTTAATTGCAAAAGAAGAAGCAAGCAAGATGGAGGTGATGTAGCAAGTTAATATGAAATAGAAGAGGTATGCCCAAAAACAACAATTAAAAATGCATGGTTCATGCCATATTCTCCTGGGTTTTTAGGAAATTCAAATCTCATATGAATCTGCAGTAATATATTTCGAAAATTAGTTCCATCCAGTATCTGGTCAAGAGTGTTAGCAAATGACTAGATCGCAAAAATGAGGAAGTCAAAGCAGTCCAAGCTGATGAGTTACGCCAACGACTCTGCGGGTGCAAATCAGTTCAGATCCCGTTGCTCAAAGGCGATCATACTGGAAATAGGAATCATTGGGGTCTGTCTACACTGCGAAGAGAAGCACTCACCATGCATTTGTCCGACTCTCTTTCGCATTACTTCCGGATGTTAAGATACACGTTGAATCAATTCATTCCAAGTTTGGAGTCGGTTCTGCTTCGTTAATTGACAAAGCATGCTCAATACAGCAGGGCAATTCATATGACTCCAGCATTTTCACTATGCTGAACGCGTTCTCTACATCTCTAGAAATAATACATCTGAAATTATTGTATACGACCTTGATTCAAAAAATTATCTTCTAATTATTGCGTTGACCCTTTTTGAAAGTGATCTGTCATTTTTATCAGAACATATATACTTCCTTCTCCTGCATTATGCGTAATTTCTGCTTTTTCTTTGAATCGATAAGTATAAGCTCTTTAAAAATATCACTAATACAAGCTAGATTCTTTCTTGCCGTTATTTTAAATCTATTAGTGAACAGATATGTTCTCAAAATAATAGAACACTCTAGTTTCACGCAACAATCTCGTCAACGAAACTCTACCAGAAGTTTAGAAATTACTAGGTTTTGATAGATAAGACTGAATAGAGAGGCCGAACAAAAATAGGCCTTAGCACTCTCAGGAAAAAAATTCAACTACGATCAACAGCAGACCAGGTGAATATGTGCATGTAACATTGAATACTTGATATTGTCTGATGCTTACGAAGTTCGGCTCGATTATTCGTGATTCTGTGCAGAACAATAAACAGAGAATGAAGTTAGGTCGTAAATTGTGCTGCTTCTGGAACTAATAACAACTAGAGAACAGAGAGAAAGGACTGACTTCTATTTCTGTGAACCGAGGTATCCTATCTCTAGCACTTTTTGATTGTGTATTACTCCCGAGTGGAAAAATTATCTACTGAGCGATGAGAACTGTCTTTGTTAGGCCTTTCTATCTAAACTTATGGATCGAAACCTGCAAATTTTTTTCAGTAAAATTTTGTTGGCGAGAATTATGTGTGAAACTAGAGTGTTCTATGGTATTGGTAGGGTACCTGTAGAGCACAGAAATTATACTATCAATAATTTAATTCCCTTTAATTTTTTATGTCTTTCCAGTTTGAATTTTTCAACTTATTTAAGAAACAAATTTAGTTCGAAGGGCCGACGAATGTTCATTTTCTTTATTTCTGGAAACGCCTGTGGAGAATAATTTACACTTTATTTGAGTTCAAGATTTTTCATTAGCAAATGTGTTTCTCTTTCAAGCTGTAGCCTTTCGGAATAGTAAAGCGCAGTCAAAGAGAACAACAAAATTTATAGTACTTGCGCAACCAGAATCCTTCCTACTAATTTTGAAGAGCAAATGGACTAGAATACAAATTCTATGCTGTAGGTAATTGATATTTTTGATTAACAACGTTAAAGAATATAAGGAATACGAACTAATATTCTATTTATTTATTTCAGATCACTTAGTATTCATTTCAGTACTTTCAGGGTGACTGAAGATGTATAAAGATACGGAATACTATGTGAACATCCTTGATGAGTAGCGATGTAATAGAATGATAAGAAAAACGTGTCCAACGTCCATCTCAATCTTGAATGTTTGAAGTACTTATATGTGAATCATGTAGTGTATAGCAGAACAATCAGTGCCGCTCTTCGATTAAATGATCCGAAATATTGTGAGGAGGAACCCTCAACTTCGAAGTAGCAGTACCATACGTTGTGAGGGAAGTGACGGTTTTGCATTTCTGTCCCTATTGAGATCTCGAACATTCCAGAGGCGTATCCTTTTCAAGAGAATTATTTATGTGGTGAGGAACTGCTCAAGAACCGATAGAAGGTTATTCTAGGAGTTGCAATTCCATCTTTCACAAAACGGACTAGACATAATCCTCGTCCACCGAATGTGATAAAACCTAATGGTCCATCGATAACTGAAACATTAACAAGAATTAGATTCCTCACCTTCCTCATCTAACTCCTGTTAATGTGTGCAGTGTAAGTTACTGTAGACTACAGGGTGTCCTCGTTTTTAGCCCATCTCCTTACTTCTCCTTCCTCGTTATGTTTCCATGCCACACTGTCCTGTAGAATGTCAGTTTCTATTTCCTAGTTATTTTATTGAAAAATTAACAGTACGTTAGTACTACAGTAGTTGTGCTGTACTACGCTTAGGAGTCCTCGTTATCTTACCCTGGGACAAGTGGGGGCTCGGAATGAGGGCACCCTGAATGTTTTGACATGATCTCGTTTTAGACTTCAATCAGGAAATGAGAATAATGCCCGAGGAACATCAGAGCACTCAAAATAATGAAATTTCAAAGATACAACGAATATCGAGTTTTTCGTCATTTGTAGATTCGCGAAACTATCCAGTAAGCGTGACTTTGCTGATTATGCACTGTTGCCATGCAAATCTCATTCTCGTCTATCCCACCGACCGAGGTCCAGCAGGAAATACACTACTTAAGGCGGTCTGCGCACTCAGTTGAAGCCAGCAACTCGAGAAAATGGCTACACCACAGGTACAGGTGGTCGGTACTGGAGTACTTGAAGTGGAAACCACTATAGCGATGGTTCGGCTTGGTATCCTAAAGCACGACGAGACTGCCGCCGCGGCGCAGAGCGCAATGGCATCCGCCCTCAGCACGCTCCTGGCATATCTACGCGACCAGAAAGTGAGCAATCTGCAGACTACCGGGGTGCGGTTGAACGAGTATGAGCACTCAGGTCCACCTGGGAGTCCTCCGCCACCAAAGTCGCTGAGATATACCGCGAGTAACGGGGTCTCGTTCGAAGTCCCCGTCGAACAATGTGGTCCCATATTGGATGGTGCTGTCGAGGCTGGCGCAACGAAAATCAACGGCGTTTCGTTTAGGGCGACGCCCGAAGTGAATGTCGCAGCACGCGAAAACGCCATTGTCGATGCTGTCAGCAACGCTAAACGAGAAGCGAATATAGCCGCCACCACACTTGGTCTCAAGCTTGGCAAAGCATTGAACGTACAAATCAAGGATACATTCAGGCATGATCCCTTCCAACCCGAACCGAGACGAAAGTCAGGGGGGAACATAATCGCTGAGAAAAGCTCAGTGCAAGCGCGCGTGAGCATTACGTTCGAGATTGCCTAGACCTTTGTTTAGATAGCGAACCACTCAGAGAAGCAAGTTGCAAGAACAATGCATATTGTTCTTTACTGATAAAAGTACACAACCCGGCTCAAGCACGTCACAACATTCCGGGGTTCAAGATACGAAAAGCACACATAACGTAACAAACAATACATCAACAATCGTGAAATCTTGTTCTCCATTCTGCTTAACCGGTGAGCATGTTGGGAATAGCCGAGCTGGTTCCGACAATCTTCGCACCCGGGAAGTCGGGGAAGGTAGCTTCCGTTTCGATAATCTCGCCATTACTATCGAATTTGTACGGATACGCCGCCAGGTGGCCGTGGGGCAAGTCCTGCGGCTCCGTTGTTTCCGTGGCGAACGCCGCCCAATTCTCCTGCGCCAACTCGCGCACCTTACGCACACATTCGAGTGATGACGGCTGTTCGAACTCTTCATAATATTCACCGAGATGTTCGGAAAATACCGAACAGCGGAACGCAGCCACATCACCCATGGGAATTTCGACGTCACCTTCAACATCCTCGCCAAATGCCGTCGGTCCGCTCGCAAGATGTTCGTTCTGCCAGCACATAGCGGCAATTTCCGAATCACGAGAACCATCCATCGAACGCGAATTGATGTTAGCCGACCCAATAATCGCAACCTCGTCATCAAACACGGCGAACTTCGAATGCACATAAATCATGAATCTTCGGCTCTCAGAAAGCCTCAGCTCCACTTCGTTCGTGCCACCATATCCTTGTCCATCCTCGGCTGATTCTCTGTTTACCAGACAGAACATCGCGAACCAGTCCTCGATTTCCGTGTCACTGCCAACCTCATCAAGTGCGGCTCTGATGCGTGTGGTGATAAGATTCACGGTCTTGCGTTGATGTGCGAGAATTTCCTGTACCGCTCCTGATGCCGGAGGCCCTTCGGGATACATGGGAACAATGAGATAGGCGACGAAGCGCTGATCAGCACGAATCTTAGCGCAAATCTTCTCCGCTAACTCGATTGCTACGAGATGGTTAGAGAAGCCACCACGTTGTTTCGAGTTACGATCCCAAACATGAGATGAACCCAAGAAGTACTGGTTTTCAAGCAGCACGTGGCTCTTCGCACGACGAATTTGGTGAATGTAGGCGTCATGAATGGATGCATCGATGAGTGCCTTGTGACGCACAATTACACCGGATCGATCCAAATCGATATCCGCACTAGATTCGTTGATACTGCGAAGGATCTGCACCGACCAGGGCCCATCGGCCATTTCCTGTTCTTCATCCACACTCAGGAGTTCTTCATCTGGTGCGAACAACTTATCTCGCACGTCTTCAGCTTGCCGCCTCCACCGAGCCTCAAAGTTGTCCAGCACGTCCCACGCGGCGGCACCAGTGACCTTAGAATGGATATCGTGCCATGGCTCACGCGGCCCGGACTCGGGGCCAACTTCCAAGGCGCAAGCCTGCCAGAAATCGGGAGGTGCATGTACGCCTTGAATAGTGCGGAACAGCGAATGGGAAGGGGTGTCGTAGCGACCATCTGTCAGATCCAACCCGCCCACAAATGCTTGTAACCTGTTCTTACCCACCGACTCATCGAAGCGTGACGTAATAATTGTTTTTTGATGATGGGTGAACATGAGGGAATCGTTGAGGTCTGCGAAAGGTCCATTCTTGTCGTTCTTTCGCGACGCCTTCACAGCGTGGACACCAGTACCCTTGAAATACTTCACCACCTCTTCGTCATGAGTGCCCATAAGACCGGCGTAAAACATGTTCGAGGCGACCTCATCCCAAACCATGATACACACAGTCACGCCTTCCTCCGCTTTCATCTTCAACATTTCGCCCAGTGTGAGGTCTTGCCACTGGTCACCTTCGTGTTCAGTACGAACCAGCTTGAGTTCTGGCCAAACCGCCCAGCCGGTAATATAAATGAACTGAGTAGCGTTCATGATAGCGTTGGAAACGTCAATCCAACATCGCCCATGCTGCCAATCGTCACGGAACGGGATCATGGGTAGTGTGTCCGGCGGGACATCGGCATCTTGATACATTTGAACGTGCACGCCATCACGAATGGGATAATATGCATTCTCAAGTCCGACCGACTGTGCCACGGGGAACATCACGTAATCTTCGATGGGCATGTACACGATCTCGATATGGATCTGGCCAAGGTCACACTCCTCGTCCGGGTCATGTTCGTCCTCCGAAGTATCCGAGCTCGAGTCGTCATGTGGATTCTCGACAGTGACTTCACGCTTGTACCACGTGAGCGGGTACCATCCAGAAATCGTCTTCTCACTCTTGAGGTCCGCCGCAGGAATGGAGAGCATACTCAGATGCGCGACCTTCGAGATAACGGAAAGGATGCCGGATCGTTTCGCGGACTTGACACGGATTTCAATGTTCTCCACCTCGTGCGCAATGAACATCGAACTCGTCATGTTCCACACGGGGTTGGAACTGTTCTCCACCACGTCGGTGCGCATGTAGGAATTGTACCCGATTTGCAGCGTGCAGTACGGGTCGACGCCGTCCATGCTCGTCGTAATCGCGCGCTCCATCTTCTTCATGAACCCGGTGGCCGGGTTCTTGTCCACATTCTGCGCCTCGATGATCTTCACGATGAGGTGTCCGTGTAAGAACGTGAGGTCTTCGGGGAGTGGTGTCGGCTCCATGGTGGCGGCTGCGGCTCCAGGGATGTCAATGCAAAACGTCTTTTTCAATTTGCCGAAAACCTTTTTCATGGCAGATAGTGCGCGGGGGCACACAGCACAAAACCACGCTGATTGCTACCGTCTGACACGACTTCAGGACCAACCCAAATCGTTTGGGATGCACTGGGAACAAAATCTAGCGTTCGACGATCCTCGGAAAGCGCCGTGGTAACGGCTGCATACTCCCCATTTAACTCTCTTTATGGAAAATGTTTCCATAATATTTAACTTCCAAAACTGAATTAATTAAACCATTTAAATTCCACACAAATCTTCAAGCCCCCAAGTTTAGCTTCACGAGTGTCCTAGGAAAAATAACCAATTATCTACGATGGTTCGAACATCTTTGAAGATCGAGAAATTAGTAAATTAATCAAAAGTGCAATGAATAACTAAAATCTAAATGATACCTCAGAAACAATGAACTGTCAATTAATAAATTCGATTACTACACTTGCTTACTGGGAAGTAACTATTGTTCACCTTGAATAGCATGACAATTTCCGAACTACATTTTTCAATCACAATTGAAAATATATTATTTCTTTAACAGTCTTACGGACTTGTAACGTACACGTTATTTAATGGCATTTCTTAACTCAAATAAAGGGCTTTAATCAAGAATTCACTGTGCTGCGGCCTAGTGTAGTACAGATTAAAAATATGCGGCCGAAACAAAAGATGTCAAGAGCTAAATTCAAGTTAATATGGAAATTTTCTGGAGAGAGTAAGTTGAAAAAGACTTTTCTGATATAAATCATGTAAGGTATATATAAATTAGATAATTGTCTGTCTCATTAGCTTTGTAGTGCACAATGTTGATTCCAATGTAAGAATCGTCCCAGGTACGAGTTAGAAGTAAATGCTCAACAATATCTACTTGAATGAAATAAAATACATTATTCATGAAGGTAAATAAATAAATCATATCAATAATTCTATCTTGCAGTACTAGTCGGCCCTCGAAATTCTTTAATTCCTTGCAAAATACATGATATGGGTTTCATTTGCAAAGTCACAAGTACTAATCGATTTAGTTTACCAGTTGAGGCGGGCTTATGGTACCACCTTCCACATGAAAGTAAGCCTCCATCAGATTTCCAACCGTTTCACCTGATCCTCTACTGCTTCTTTTCGAATAAACTCTATTCAATTGAACTGCTAGACTTTTTCGAATGCATCCAAGTTCAACTTTGTACCAAAGTTCTTTGCTTGTCGGATATAGTGAACCGAAAAGTTAAAAATGATACCGTTATAGGAGAAGCATTTCTTCTGAGAAACATAATCAAATTTTATGACAGGCCGAAGTATGTTATAATGAGTCCCATAGCAATAGTCAACCCAACTAGATGAGTGCCAAACATTCCTGATTTTTTTAATCTTACCAAAATGAGCAGGAATACTGTGCTATTTTTTGAATTTCCGGGGCGACATGTTTTCTTTCGGGTCATGTATTTGTGAAAACGATAGTCTACCCCCAAGAAATAACAGAGAGAATCAGGAATATTTCCTATAACATATTCCTCTCAATACAAGCAGTTGAACAAACAGATTGTTTTTGTTTTGCTCTTAATTGTAAGCTGTTTAACTGGAATACGCCCACTTAAATTTGTTTGACTCGATCATCAATCTGTAATACCTGATGTTCCTTTTATTTTCATTATATTTCACTCTATAAAAATTCAACATAAGTAGTGTCTGATTTAGTACAGTTTTATTCCCGAGTTTTTGGTAAGCTAAATCACAAGGCATTATCACACCTTTCTTCACTTAGAATCCTCCCAGTTTTGCAAGAGCGAACCCTCGTGATTTTCAAGCTTACCGGACGTACTGCTGAATGTCCAGAAATTAATGATTATTTATGATCGGCAAAGTGCTAGTGGACGAACAGTGACTAGTTTAACTTTCTTATTTCGTTCTCTACTGTTCCATGGTGATTTCGTGGAAAATAAATTGTATGAACTAACTCTATCAGAAACTAGAAATTTCCGAAAACAATGGCAATGCCTGATAGATCAGAAATATCGAGGGAAATCGCAGATAACAAGAATCTAGGGGATGTCTTCAAGTTGCCTCATGGTCTTAATAAAGGGTGTCAGGTCCCAATTGCGTGCCCTAGCTGTCCGCCCTATACAGAGTACAGTATGTGCCTCCAGGTGTATGCAGTGCAGTTTGCTTCCAGCATCCCAAATTTTTATTGAATTTCACGTTGCTGATACCCGGCGCAACAAGCTGACGAGTGCATAAGCACAATGCATTGCATGAACCGTGCGATAGCTACAACCCATTGGTAGCAATATGCCGGAAGAAGAAAAGACCGCCGATGCGCCCATCCACACGCTCGATGAGGGCGACATCGCCTTGCTGAAGACATATGGATTGGGGCCGTACGCGAAGATCATCAAGCAGCGTGAGAGGGAGCTGAAGCAGAAGCTGAAGGACATCGACGAGCTGTGCGGCATTCAAGAGAGCGACACCGGGCTGGCGCCACCGGCGCAATGGGACCTCGTGAAGGACAAGCAGAGCATGGAGGAGGAGCACCCACTGCAGGTGGCGCGCTGCACGAAGATCATGGATGCCAACACCGACGACGCGAAGTACATCATCAAGGTGAAGCAAATCGCGAAGTTCGTCGTCGGACTCGGCGAGCGCGTGTCGCCGACAGATATCGAGGAGGGCATGCGTGTCGGCGTGGACCGTAACAAGTATCGGATTCAAATCCCGCTGCCGCCGCGTATCGACGCCAGTGTGACGATGATGACGGTCGAGGAGAAGCCCGATGTGACGTACAGCGATGTGGGCGGGTGCAAGGAAGCAATTGAGCGAATTCGCGAGGTCGTGGAGATACCGCTGTTGAATCCAGAAAAGTTTGTGAAGTTGGGTATCGACCCCCCAAAGGGCGTGTTGTTGTACGGACCGCCGGGGACTGGCAAGACGCTACTTGCGCGAGCCGTTGCCAATCGTACCGACGCCTGTTTCATCCGTGTCATCGGCTCGGAGCTGGTGCAGAAGTACACGGGAGAGGGCGCGCGCATGGTGCGAGAATTGTTTGAGTTGGCCCGCACGAAGCGCGCATGCATTGTGTTCTTCGACGAAGTGGACGCAATCGGCGGTGCGCGTTTCGACGACGGGCAGGGTGGCGACAATGAAGTGCAACGAACGATGCTCGAGATTGTGAACCAGCTAGACGGCTTCAGCGCGCGCGGGAACATCAAAGTGTTGATGGCCACGAACCGACCGGATACGCTCGACCCGGCGCTTCTACGCCCGGGTCGGCTGGACAGAAAAATCGAGGTGGGATTGCCCGACCTCGAGGGTCGTACGGCGATTTTCAAGATTCACGGGCAGTCTGTGAACTGCGAGCGCGACATCAGATGGGACCTGCTGGCGAGGCTGTGCCCCAACGCGACGGGCGCCGACATCCGCTCGGTCTGCACGGAGGCGGGGATGTTCGCGATTCGCAAGCGGAGGAAGACGGTGAACGAGAAGGACTTCCTCGACGCGGTGCAGAAGGTCGTGAAGGGCTACGCCAAGTTCTCGGCCACTGCGAAATACATGGCTTATAACTGATAACGTAATAAATTGGGACAGACGAAATCGGCCTGTAGCACCATATCAACGCAATCACGTCATACCGTACAGTGCGGTGTACTGTACGCCTCGAGCGGTACCCTCGGTGTAGTTGGCGGTGTGCGAACGCCGTGTGTTAAGGGTTGGTGTAACGGGGCCATGGCGAGTAGCAGCAACGAGAAGATTGAGAATTCCTTCATCATCCAACTGGACGATGCAGCTGTGGTGAATGAGGCGTGCGAGAACGCGATTGTGAAGGGCGCGGAGAAGGTTGGGTGTGATGGCATCGTTCTCAAAAAACTTGGTGGTCCCTTTGTTAACATTCGTTGTGCTACTTCGCCCACGGACCTCACCGAAGCACAGCTGAAGAAAGGGTTGGCCGACCAAGGTGTGGCTGTGAAATTAGTGGAACAAGATAGCATGCTTCGCGCGGCATAGTTGGTAGTGTTATCAATGTGTTTATTTTACGTCGTAGATTGTTTTAGTTTCGTCTACACAAGACATCTTAAGAAAAGCCAAGATTGCAAATTGCCGCTGTAGTAAGATAAACCGCCTCTTCTCGGGCGCGTTTTGGATCAAGTCGAATCAATCGTGTCTTTTGCAAGGCTGCGGTTGACTTCCGCTACCGTCGCCTCGTTTTCTGGGCTGCCTTGCTCTGCTTCGGTACAAACACGCTTTTTCGCCCTCATCTGAACCACCTCATCCTCCGTCTTGATTTCGTCACTTACTTCCTCCGTTTTCTTCCGCTTCTTTCCCACGTCTTTTGCAGAACCCTCGTTCTCGTCATCCTCTTCACCCTCACTCACTCCCGTAATCTCTATACTATTGTCTTCGTCGTCGGACTGCGCCTCATTCCCTTCTTCCATTTTCACCACAGTAAAACCTATTGTGGCTACATTCACTTCATATGCACCAGTATTTGCACGTTTCTTCGCACCATTCTGCTTACTATTATCGGGCTTGTCCGCCACTGCGTTCTTCTGCAAACCTGGTTTGGAGCCCTTAGGGTCGACCGCAAACCCAATTGTCTTTTGTGCATTAACAGTCAGGGTAGGGTTTGCGGGGTTATCCTTGGGTGGGCGGTTATTATTCGGATCTGCTTCAACCACATTTTCGTTTTTACCCATGGAAACAGAATTCCTCTTCGCGTTTTGAGGCGTGACTGTGCCATTAGCAGTTGAATTGTCAGGAATATTATTCACGGCAACATTGCCAACCTGCGTCAACTTTCCGTCGCCAGCATTCATGCTATTCTTCGTCGCCCCATGCCCAGGTGGATATTCTTCTTCGTCTTCCTCCTTAACAGCCGTGACCCTCTTTAAGTACACCACCTCAATGTCGTCGTCATCACTATTATTGGTATCGTCCTCATATCCATCCACGTCTATGACCTCCAGGACACGTTTGGGCTTGAACGCATTCCCGTCCGCGTCAATGATACTCCTGGATTCCAACCAGTACCTCTCGCGCATAAACACCATTACCTCCCCTTCCATGTTTTCTCTCTCCACCGAGTACGCGGAACGGAGAATCCTCTCATTCACTATTGCGCCATTCTTGTCGACACGAACACTTCGGCCCAACTTGGATGCCGAGGTCTCGTTGACCTCACCCACCTCGGGTGCGGTGGGATTAATTTTAAACCTGTGCGAGTTGGTATTCACACGTAGTCGGCCCGAGTGTATGCGCAAGCGCAATGAGCCCACGCATTCGTCCTCCTCGCCCTGCACGTCAGCGCGCGGATGAACCTTACTGAAACGAAACACGCGCACATCGGATTCCCCACGGCGATATCCGGGGCGGAACGTCTCGCATTCCTGGAAACCCGAGATCCTCGTCTCCTCGCCCGCGGGGTTCACCTGGTACGCGGAGATGCCCCCAATGACGTTCAAACCATCCACAATGACCTCCGCGCAAGCGGCGAACGTGAGGTCGATGATCTTGTCCCGGACCATGCCATTGCCAACTTCGTGCACGTTGGTGAGGCGTAGCGTGAACTCGGTTCCCGGCGTGGCAACCACGTACCACCCAGGAAGTACCCCACGTCCGCGCGCTTTAGCCACCTCCGGCGATACGTAGTACATGTCTTGCCCGACCTCGACGCCCGCCTCGCTGCGTTGGTACAACCCAAGCCCGTAGGGCAACGGCGATTCCGAGGCTAGCTCGCGCGTGCCCAGCACCGGCACCGTCGAAGCCTCGAGCCACGAACTCGGGAACACAGCTCGCGAGGAGGCGTCTTCCCAACGAATCATCTTGCTCGGCTGTGGGTTGTGGGTAGCGTGTTGTGTTGCCCGGTAGTTCGATTCAGGTTAAATGCTATAATTAGAGTTGCAGTGAGGTGTGCATTGTTGGATGGATCGCGGCCAATCAGATCGGCGGATTTGGGTCCGTTGCAAAAATTGGAACGAATTTTTTAAACGTTGCTAAACGTTCGTCGCATCAGTTTCCGTTGGAATCCGCACATCATGGATCTGCATATACCACCCTTCACCTCCCAACTATATCGAAGGAGATGGCATTCGGCACACCAATCATCACCGATTGGCATCAGTCAGGCAGAAAGGTTTTATACGCCATGTGGTTTAGGTCGATAACCTAACCTCAGCAACCATGATTCCTCAAAGTTCGATAATCTTCCCCTTTATAACACGCCTGATTGCAAACATCAGGCAGAATGTGACTGCATGTGACACGCCGTCGACGCGATTGGTGTCGGCAAATGCAACCACAGAACACTATTCGGCGACGTATAGAAGTAATCCCATGCTACTGCAGGTGGGTGAGGTCAACGAGAACTCGGCATCGAAATTGGGGTGAAGTGTTTGTGTTGGCACGAACGGTACGAAGGTGTGCGACCGGACCCGATTTCCCGTACTGCGTACTCCGTGACAACAAAAAGAATGGTTCGGGAGGTAACGGTATTCATGGGGGTGAGATATTGGTTAGTAGACACACAGTCCGTTTACCCGCCCCACTCCGAAAGCGCCGAGTGCGACAGTGAGGCATCCGCGGCGCGTTCATGCTCCAAATGGAGCTACAACACAATCGTGTTGTGCCGTACTCGTTTCCTCTTCTACTTGTCCAACTCTACCTAGAGTCGCCTGCCGGATCGTTGTTAAATACTAATTCCAGTGGACCAGAAAGGTCCAGCAAACGGTCCCGGGCGGCTGCATACTGAACATAACTGTGTTGACATTGGAGGCCCCGTAAACATGTCCTCATTTCTGATACAGTAGGTTGCGTCATTTTCTGACACCTACCAAGGAACCTATCCATTCGCACGATGCGCGCGATATCGCCCTGCTGAAAGCTTAAGGACTGAGGCTATACGGGAAGGTCATTCAGCAGCATGAGGAGGGGAGATAAGTTGAAAGACATCGGCGAGTCGCGTGGCATTCGAGAGAGTGACACCGGATTAGCGCCACTGTCGCAATGGGACCTCGTGAAGGGTAAGCAGAGCATGGATGAGGTGCATCCGTTGCAAGTGGTGCGATGCATGAAAATAATCGAAACCAACTCTGGCATTGTGAAGTATATGAAGGTGTAGGAAATCGCGAAGTTCATTGTTGAACTCGGCGAGCGCGGTATTAGATGAAACCTGCTGGCTATGCTGTGCCCCAATGCGACGGGCGCTGACATTCGTTCGGCTTGTATCAAGGCAGAGATGTTCACGATTCGCAAGCCAAGGCAGCCGGTGAATGAGAAGGACTTGCTCTACGCTGTGCAGAAGGTTGTCAAGGGGTATCCCCACGTTTTCGGCCACTACCGTATAGTACACCTCGAAACGGTACCGGTACCGTCTGCGTAGTAGGTGGTGGCGTGCAAGCGCAGTTCGTTAAGAGTTAGTGTACCGGGGGAATGGTTAGTAGCTGACGTTGAATGAAGGAATTCTTAACGTAAGCTGACATGAATGAAGCGTGCGAGAATGTGATTGTGAGGGGCGCGGAGAAGGTTAGGTTTAGTGGCATCATTCCCAGAAAATTCGCTGGTCCCTTTACTGAAACTCGTTGCGCTACTTCAGTGCGAACCTCGCCGAAACACAACTGTGGAAAGATTTGGTGGACAAAGGTACGGCAGTGGATTACGTCGAACAGGATAGTGTGTTACGCACGGCATGGCTGTAGTGTTATCAATGTGTTTATTTCATGTCATTAGTTTCTTTTGTTGCGTCTACACAAGACCTCTTACGCCAGGTCAAGATTGCATGATTCCCATTGTAGTAAGATAAACCGGTCACATCACTGTACTGTAGTTGTACAATCTTTTCGCTCGCGTCTTATTTTAAGTCAAATCAATCGAGCCTTTCACCTGGGTGGGGCTGACATCCGCCACCTGGGCCCTCTTCGTCGGGCTGCCTTCCTCGGCTTCGGCTTCAGCAAGTACACGCTTCTTCGCTCTCATGCGGACCATCTCATCCTCCACCTTGATTTCGTCATCGAAGCTATCCACTCTCTTCCGCTTCTTTGGCGTGCCGTTCGCCGACCCCTCGTTTTCTTCATCCCCATCGCCCATACTCATTTCCGTAATCTCCATGCCATCATCTTCGTCGTCGGACTGTGGCTCGTTCTCTTCTCCCGCCTTCACCCAAGAAAGAGAAATTCCCGCTCCTCGCACCTCGCCTTCACCAACATTCGCACGTTTCTCCGATCCACTCTGGCTATTATTGTGCGGTTTGCCCACTACTCCTTCCTTCTGCGAACCTGTTTTTGGGCTCTTGGGATCGTTCGCTAATGTAATTGCTTTCAGTGCATCCTGGGTAGGGTTAGCGGGGTTATCCTCGGACGGGCTGTTATTATGCAGATGCGCTTCAACCATGTTTTCTTTTGTACCCTTGGAAACAGCAAGCCTCTTCGTCTTTTGCACAGAGACATTATCAGTTGGATGGTCGGGGATATTTTCCTTCATGGCAACATTGCCAACCTTCGTGAATTCCCCGTCACCAGTATTCTCCATATTCGTCGTCGCCCCTTGCCCAGGTGGAGGCTTCTCCACTTCGTCTTCCTGCTTAACAACGGTTGCCTTCTTCACGTATACCACCTCGATGTCGTCGTCGGCCTCATCATCATCATTGTTATTAGTATCATCCTCTTCATCACCATCCAAATTGATGACTTCTGAGAAACGTCTCGGCTTGAACGCATTTCCTTCCTTGTCAATGATGCTCCTCGATTCCAACCAGTATCTTTCACGCATAAAAATTCTTACTTCCCCATCCATCTTCGTCCTCGTCACCGAGTACGCGGTACGGTGGACAGGGTCATACGCCGTCGCACCGTGCTTTTCAACACGAACACTGCGGCCCAACTTCGAAGCCGACTTTTCGTTCACCTCACTTACCTTCGGAACGAGCGGATTACTTCTGTATGTGGCCGAGTAGGTATTCGGCCTTAGTGGCCCCGAATGGATGCGCAAACACATCGACCCCGCGCATTGGTCCTCCTCACTCGAAACGTTCGCGCTAGGCTGAATCTTGCGAAATCGAAAAACGCGCACGGTGGAGTTCCCACGGCGTTGTCCGGCGGGGAAAGTCTCAGATTCCAGGAAACCCGAGATCCTCATCTCCTCGCCCGCGGGGCTCACCTGGTACGCCGCGATACCGCCGATGACATTTGCACCATCCACAAGAACCTCCACGCAAGCGCCGAACCTGGCGTCGATGAACTTGTCCCAAACCTTGCCCTTGCCACTTGCGTGGACGTTGGTGAGGCGCAGGGTGAACTCCGTTCCGGGCGTCGCCACCACGTACCACCCGGGTAGAACACCGCGCCCGCGTGCCTTCGCCACCTCCGGCGACACGTAGTACATGTCCTGTCCAATCTCCGCGCCCGCCTCGTTGCGTTGGTACAACCCCAGCCCGTACGGCAGCGGCGATTGCGCGGCTAGCTCGCGCGTGCCCCGCACTGGCACCGCCGAAGCGTCGAGCTCCGGATTCGGGAACACCGCTCGCGAGTGTGCGTCGACCCAATGCATCTTGTCCTTGCGCGGGGCGTGGGTAGCGTGTGTGTAGCACGGTAGCAGATTCCGCTTAAGAGCTGTACCTAGGGTTGAAACGAGGTGTGCATTGTTGATGCATCAGGACCCAATCAGATGGATGCATTTGGGCACGTTACAAAAATGGTGCAGTAGCCACTTTTTTCTAACGTAACACAATTATTGATACGTCATTTTCGCTTCCTGATTACGCCGCAGATCCCACCTGTTCGCACCCGTCGCTTCGATGGATGACACGGCGCGCCGGGAATATTGTTCCACCTGCGCTGCAGACAGTGACATCTATCACCAACGAGTTGCTCGGTGAGGTTGTTTTTAGAATTGAGCATTACGCGAACGCGAACCCCAAAAACAACCCCACTGAGCACATTGTTGGTGATGGGGGGCACTCCCCTGATCAAAATCAGGGCAGATCCATAGACGACCCTTCACCTCGCGCCTATCTCGAACATGAGCTTCGAGATTCCGATCACCATCGATTGGGACCAGTCAGAAAGGCGTTATAAGAGTGGCGGACGATGTGTTTGACGTCGATAACGAAACCTCATCCGCCATGATTTCTGCTAGTTCAATTGCCTTCCTCTTCACCGCATGCCTGATTGCAAGCATCCGCGCGGAATCCGACTGCATGCGGCACGTCGTCATCGCGACCGGTGTCGGTCGGCGCAGCTACAAAACCTCCGTTGCGATGATTCAGCTCGGTGTGCAAGAGACGGGCCCCACGGCACGGGACGTGCAAGCGGAGGTGGCGGGGAGCAGTTCGAAACTGATGGACTTTCTCAAGAGCCAACACGTGAACAAGTTGCAAACGACGGCCGTCAGCCTGTACCCCACCTACGATTACCGCTCGAATCCGAGAAAACTGACCGGGTACAGCGGATCGAACACGGTGTCGTTCGAGGTGCCTATCGCTCGTGCTGGGATGCTACTCGATGCATCCGTTCGTCATGGTGCCACCATGGTGCAGTCGTTGTCGTTCCGTGCCAGCTCGCTGGTCTCCACCAATGCCCGTCGCTACGCGATAAGAGATGCGGTGATTCGCGCGCGCATTGAGGCGAGAACCGCGGTGTTCTCGTTGGGCCGTGTTCTCGGCAACCCCGTCTTCGTGAAGGTCACCGACTCGTACATTCCTCGCCCCGTGTCGGCGCCAACTATGACAGGTTCGTTCGCCTTGGCCAGAACGGACGGAGCGCACACACAGCCCACCACTCCGATTGTCGCGAGCGTACAGACCGTTCGGGCGTACGTCACCGTCACGTTCGCCACATACTAGATACGTTGTTGGGTCGGTGCAGTAGAAATAAAATGACGTTGCTTAATCGGCGCTGGTGGAGTTGACGTTCGCGCAGGAACACGACTCGGCGCAGTACTCCATCCAAGAGATTTGAGGGTTCGTACAGTAAACAGTTGGGTAAGTCCACACCCGAAACACACGAGCGGTGCGTGCGCGTGGGCTGGACCGACGAGCCGGTCATACAGTACAGCCGCTGCGGTTCTAGGCGGCCGCTGCCGATTTCCAAGAGGATTCCGTGTTCATGCGGGAGGAAGCCGTGTGCGTGCGGCTATTTCGGGGAATTGGCCACGATTGTTGCCGTTCGGCGCGCCACACGCGTCGCACGTCGCAATAACGCACTGCGCGTGCAGTTCGCCACCTCCGTCCCAACGTACGCCCCTCTCGATGTGCCTGCACCTTCGACAGCCCTCCCGTTTCGTACTGCATGCCAACACACCTCGTTTCCGCCACAACCTTTACTTAACTCCACATCGCCTTCCGAACTCTTGCTCTAACCCACTCCTTCCATCCGCACCCCATCGCCATCATGACCGCTATGGCTGTCGTATTGTTGTCGATGTTTCTTCTCGCCACCAACACAAACGCGGTCAATTGCGCCGCGGATGGCACCGTGGTGACCACGGGCGAAGGCCGCCGTTCGATAAGGACCACGATAGCGCGCATTCGCGCGGGTGTATCGTCGCGCGGTGAAAACGCCACATCGGTTCACGCCAAGGTGCGCGACGCTACGGCGCGCCTCGTCCGATATCTCAACTCCTCGAAGATGGTGACGAATTTGGAGACAACCGGCATTTCGTTGAGCCCAGTCATGAACTACAGTGTGAGTGTCCCCGAAGTGATGGGCTACTCGGGCGCCAACTCGGTGTCATTCGAGGTGTCGGTGTCGAGTGCTGGGGCTATCCTCGACGGCGCGGTAGTGGCTGGCGCTACGCGCATCCTCGGCGTGGAGTTCAAGGCCACCCCGCGGGTTGCCGCCCAGGCGCGCGACAATGCGGTCGAACACGCCGTCGCCCGCGCACGCGCGGAGGCACGTGCCGCGGCACGCGCCGCCGGCCGCCCCATCGGCAACATCACCAGCATTCTCATCAACGACCAGTACCACGAGGAACCCATTCAAGCCAACTTCTTGCAGGTCGATGGCAATCCGTTGACGAACGATGCGGCCAGCACCACCGTGCTGCCCAAGGAGTTGGTCATTAGGGCTCGTGTCACCGTGACTTTCAATATTGTGTGACGACGTGAGCACGGAGCAGCATTAACTTCTTGTGATACCGTCTATTACTAAACCATTTTATTCTTGGACTGAATAATCCCGGTTGCATTGAGCCATTTTCCTTGGTAGGAAGCTGTCAACATTGGTTCCGAAGTAATGGTGAATCCTGCTGTTGGGCTTGTGCGTCTACCTCTACAGATCCAGATGCCGGCATAGCTTAAATCATGGAATTGGTGATCCCGCCATCCATCGTCTCTATCATTAGTAGCACTATTAGTAAAACTTACTAGGCAACTATCTATCCTTTCCTTGCGTGATTCCTACTACTTACGAGACATTGCCATTATCATCTTGCCAGTGCATAAAACTTGGAATTCGTTAAATGAAGAAGTGCACACGCAAGATCGAAGAAGGCGAGCATGTTCCATACGAAAGCACCCGACTATTGAGTAAAAGGCCATGTCACTAGCCTCCCAGCTCGTACACATTTGTGAAGCGAGCGGATTGCACCTCGACTGTTTGCCACGCCAACACTCCTGCATCACAGCTCGTACTAACGATCTACACATGCATGGACATGGGGAAGTGAGGAGATCGACAGGCCTAGAGCACGTGATTATGTATGGAGCACGGGTTTTGACGGTGTTTCTACGAGGAACCTTAGTCATTCCAAAGATGTGATTCCTTACTTTGTACAGCTCGTTTTGCTATGGTACCGCGAAGTACGCTTTTAAAGTCAGAGCTAAAAGTGGCACAAATTGAATTATTCGAGGGTTGAATGTGCAACTAATTTAATCCTGACCTGCACACCCGCCGCTCAATGCGCTATCCGCCGCTGTATTTCACTCGGAATTCAACGATTCGCATCTTGCTTAGTAAGCATGAGAAAATGTGCGTGTCGTCGCTGACGTAATGAATGAGGAACAGCTCGAAAAGTCGCAATCACATCGCCCGAGTTGAAAATAGGATTACTGTTCGCACCTCTCATTGT
>JAAUYH010072924.1_pt1 | contig 19851 bp, 16 predicted proteins | sample 7278061 | NCBI WGS metagenome assembly JAAUYH01 (sample SAMN14350203, study PRJNA611818) | marine sediment metagenome | isolation source: surface marine sediment (0.6m) | place: French Polynesia: Moorea | collected 2018-08 | reverse complement strand
CGCAAAAGTGCGGTCTTGGGGGTTTCCCCCATGAGCAACTTTTGTAAGAAGTGCTGAATCCGAAGGAGGTCTGACCGCTAGGTCGGGGAACCCGACCGGGGTCGCACCGCTATTTCCCTACTTCCCTATCTCCCTACTTCCCTATCTCCCGCGTCACCCATTTGTGAGAGGTAATGGGCAATTGATAATGGATAGTTGATAATTTTTTACTTGTTAATATTGACTCATAAGGTGATTTCTAGCGATAAATATCCCAGCCCAACTGAGAAACGGTGCGTTAGCTGGCGCAACAGCACCCTACTGTCGATGATTTTGGTAAAGTCTTTTTCAGAAATCACCTAACTGCATAACTAAATATGTGTTAACTGTTGACCGTTAACTGATAACTGTTTACTGAATTAATGTCTTTAATCCGTCTACTGATTCTATTTGTTGGTTTGAGTCTGATATTGGGACTCTCGATTTGGTTGGTAGCATCACTGTACCGACTTTATATTCAGGTTTCCTTCACTGCTCCTTTTTTAGCAAATTTTCTAATATTATTACTTATTGCTTTAATTGGTTTGCTAATTGCTGGATTTATTTACTATTTCAACTTCTATACTGGAAAAAAAAAGAAAGGTTCCCGTCAAAAATCTCGTAAAGTTCGTTTTAATGCAAGAATTCCTGAAGATAAAACTCAAGCAGCAGCCCAGAATCTTAAAGCAATCGGGCAACAAGTAGGGAAAATCCAAGATAGTATCGCTAGAGAAGCATTTTTAAAGCGATCGCAGGAAATAGAGGCGGATTTGCAGCGCGGAGAGATCCGCATTGTGGTTTTTGGGACAGGTTCCTCGGGAAAAACCTCTCTGGTTAATAGTCTGATTGGCGACATCATGGGCAATATCGATGCCACAATGGGCACTACAACCGAAGGAGAAACCTACAGTCTTAAACTCAAAGGGGTAACCAGAGAAATCTTGATTACTGATACTCCGGGAATTCTCGAATCGGGAATCGCGGGTACTGAAAGAGAAGAGTTGGCCAGACATTTAGCTACGGAAGCGGATTTATTATTGTTTGTGGTGGATAATGATCTGCGTCAGTCAGAATATAACCCCCTCTATGACCTAGCTCAATTAGGGAAACGCTCGCTACTAATATTCAACAAAACCGATCTTTACACTGAAGAAGACCAAGCTCTGATACTCAAGAGATTAAAAGAAACTGTCAAAACTTTTATTGCTAGTTCAGATGTACTGGCGATCGCGGCAAACCCCCAACCAGTCGAGTTACGTAGTGGCGATATCGTTGAACCAGAACCAGAAATTACTCCCTTAATCAAAAGATTAGTGGCAGTTTTACGCGCCGAAGGAGCCGATCTGATTGCTGATAATATCCTCTTACAATCCCATCGTTTGGGGGAAGATGCCCGGAAAATTATCGACCGACAAAGACGCAGAGAAGCAGATAAAATCATTGATCGCTATCAATGGATCGGTGCAGGAGTAATTGCGGTAACCCCTTTACCTGTAGTAGATATGTTAGCTACCGCAGCAGTTAATGCCCAAATGGTAATCGAAATTGGACGCATTTATGGTTGCGAATTAGATCTCGAAAAAGGCAAAGAATTGGCTTTATCTTTAGGAAAAACTTTAGTTAGTTTAGGAGTTGTCAAAGGAGCAATAGACTTACTTGCTAGAGCCTTGCAATTTCATTTTGCCACCTATATTGTCGGCAAAGCGATTCAAGGAGTTTCCGCTGCTTATTTAACTCGCATTGCAGGGAAAAGTTTTATTGAATATTTTAGACGCGATCGCAATTGGGGTGACGGCGGGATGACAGAAGTAGTTCAGCAACAGTTTCAACTTACTCGCAAAGATGAATTTATGAAAGCTTTTGTCAAAGATGCGATTTCTAAGGTGGTGCAACCAATGAAGGATAGTTGGGAAGAAGAAGAATTAGAAACAGTAGCAGAAGATGATTGGTAAGACCCTATTTATTGTTGGTTATAATTCTGAATTCATAGGTAAAAGCCATGTAACAAGATTTTCCGCTAGAAAGCCACAGACTAAACCTGTGATATTAGCTGCTAGATCTTGAAACTCTCCATAACGATTCACAAAGGGTTGTATTAATTCAATAGCTCCGCTCCAGCAAATAAAAAATAGACCAATCACTGGCAAGTAAGCTGGTTTTCTTAGTGCTGCGGGAAACATCAACAGACCATAAGCAATAATATGGTGAGTTTTATCACTACCAGGCATAGGAGGTAATTCGGCTAGGGGTACAAGCGAAAGAATCGTAATACCTGTAAGGATAAACAGTGTGATAGCTTTCCAATATTTTCTGATCGGGGTCAGTAGTTTAATCATTCAATATTATTCAACTAGATATACAGTTTTAAGCTCAAAGAAAAATCACCAAGCACTGTCGCAATTGGGCTTTTTATTGCTATTTTATTGTCAACGATGATCGTATAAAAACTTAATAAACCTTACCACACAAGTAACTATAATATGAGACAAAATAAAGTTCAAGAATATTAGATAGTGTCATGTCAGAACAAATGCCTCCAGAAGATATTACTAATAATTCTGTATCTGAATCAACAAAATCGACAGAAATTGTAAATTATCAATCAGATTTAAATAAAATCAAAGAGTTTATTCAAAATGCTAAAAATAATCAAGTAGTCAATGAATCAACTCAAGCTAAAATTTTACAATTTATAGAATTATTAGAAAATCAAGATCTAACACCAGAAGCTTCTAATAATCAACTAATCATTCAAGAAATAAAAGAGTTTCAAGAGAAAATAAAAAGGAGACAAGTATTAAATCCTCAAACTAGAAAAGCATTAATAGAGCTAATTGATAATTTACAACATATAGATTTTACTGAAAATGATTTTCAATGTAATACTGCGGAAGGAGATATTCAAACTGTTAGAGATTTTATAGTATATATTGAAAGAGAATGTTATCAACTTGACCTTGAGCAAGTTTATCAAACAATTCAGAAAGAAGTAGCCGAATTACTTTCTTTATCACAAAAAATTGAAAGCCTGATTTATAAAAACCTTAACAAACCATCAAAGCGTCAAGAATTAAAATTATTAGTTGCTTACTTACGGGTAGCATTGCAATCTCTACTTCAGAAAAATCCTAATATTGATTTAGCGCGACAGATTAGAAGAGATATTCAACGAGTTATTCATAAATATGAGTATTCAAGCTGTTTAGCATTAATCATTAATAGATTTTATATTGTTAGAGTTTCTGATTCTACTCCCCTTAAAGTTATCTATGGTCTGATTATCACACTTTCGCTGACAGTAGGAGTTACAACTTTTATCGTTTTACAATCATTTTTAAGCAATCAATATTTTAATCCAACTAGTAAATTGATAAGGGACAAACAAACAGCAATAAATGAAGTAACAAACGAGCTTAAAGAGCTGAACTCAAAAGATTATCAAATCGAAATTAACAACTTAACTGACAGCATAGATGATATTTCAAAAAAAATCAAAGCAACAAAAGAACAAGCAGCAGAAAATCAGAAGAAAATTGATGAAGCTATAAAGCAAGAGAAAAAAATTCTTAATCCTGTAGGGTCAGAAATTAAGAAATCATCGGTGCAATACCAAGAAGAACAAAAAAATATATTACAAAATTTTTCTGGGCTACAACAACAATTAAAGGAAGAACAAGAAAAATTAGTCAATATACAAAAGGATCAATTAAATCAAAATGAATCAATAAAAATCAAAACTGAAGAGGTCGAACAATATCAAGATGATTTAGCTTCTTTACAAGTTATTCGTTTAAAAGATACGCGACACAGCAACAACCTAACTCAATTTATTTTAGTAGTTGCAGCAGGAACCCTAGGCAGTATTATTAGTATCCTCATTAGGATAGAAGAATTTCAAAATAAATCTTACCCAGATCCTATTATTCCATTTTTTGTCGGTGCTTTTAAACCAATTATCGGGGCATCATTCGCTATTTTTGTTTTTACTTTACTCAGTTCAGAAGTTATAGTTATACCATCAATTCATGGCACTATATTAAATCAAAATAGCAATCCTAGTCAAACATCTACTGCAGCCGGAAATAGTGGGGAAACTACTAAAATATCTACAGATAAAGAAATATTAGCAATATCTAAAGCTGAAAGGAAAAGAACTTATTTTATTTTTGCTATAGCTTTTGTCGTTGGCTTTAGCGAGAGAATTGCCAAAGATGCGATCGAAAAAGTTGAAAATACCTTGACTAACAATCCAGAAAATTATAAATACAATTCAAATCCTCAAGGAGCTAACAATATTAAAGGCAGCATCTTACCACCAGTTCTCAATACAGATAATCCTGAAAATTTAGAACAAAATACTGGCAATAATGATTAGCAAAATTTTCCTAAATCAAGAAAAAGGGTCGGTTTCACACTCATCAATTATTTGCCGCAATGGAGGGGGAATGGTTCCAGTTGCTTCGATGTCTTGGTTAATCATTTGAAATTCTTCAAAAGAAGGATATTTACTCTGAGCTTTTCTAACAACACATCGACAGACAGCTTCTACTGAAAGTCCGCGATCGCCAGTACATTCTCGAACGTAGTTTTCTACTTCCTCAGGAAGATAGTCTGTTTGAGCAGTGGCACTAGGAGATAAAATACCCAGTAGGAATAAACTTACGAAGCATCGTAAAAAATACCGTAGCATCATAATAAATTTTGAAGAGATTGTCTTGACTTTAAATATTATTAGACAATATCAGTCAGGGTTATAGGAACAGTAAAAAAATTATTATTTTTAAAGATATTTAATTCACAAATTCTTTATTGTTGTTGCCATCAACTAACCAATCTTCATTTTGTCCGCCAAAAATTACCTGCTTGATGGTCACATATTCTTTATTTAATTGATTTAAGCTATTAACCAAAATATCGATCGCGATCAAATCGCTAGTTCCTAAATCAAACCAGCATCTTCCCCAAACCCCAAGATATTCAAAATGACTCATATTATGCATTGGAGACATTAATTTTCGATTAGCTTCTTCTAGGTTGTAATCCATATAGCTAATTTCAATACCAGTCTCTTGCACTTGAAGATTTTCGGCATTAAAACCACCTAGTTTTCCTAGATAAAACCAAGAATTGAATAATTCTTCTATGTATTCTTGTTCCATGCGGGAAGGAACATTGGCAAACTCTAGCCAAATCCAAATATCGAAGGGGTTAAATTCGCGAAATTTTACTTGCATCTAGATTATTCTCAAAAGTAATTTACCAATTGTATTGCAATATTAACTGTTAACTGTTGCTGTTTGATATGCCACCAACAAATCCTGATGAACTTTAGTGTTCGCACCAACAATCACACCAGAATAAGAATAATTTTCACAACTATACAAAGCTGGTAAAGGCAAACCATTGAAATCGGTTACTGTACAACCTGCTTCTTTTGCCATAAAAGCTAAGGCTGCGCTATCAATGAACTTACCTCTTTTGGTTACCCAACCAATCAGCTCTTCAGAAAAGATACCATTATAGTTGGGAAAGTTTTGATCAGGAAGATAAGAATTTTCTAGATCAATGACATGATATTTTTTACTATCTAAAGCTGGTTTCAAATAAGCCATATCCCATCCTAAAAGAATAGTCGGTTGAGGATTGGTTAATTTCAATGGGGTACAAGCATCTAAATCTAAATCTAGACTTCCGTGATAAACACCCTCACCACGAAAAGCATAGTAATAACGATTTTTAGCAGGAGAAATAGCAAGAACTGCTTCAAAATCTTCTTTATTTAAGACATTAAGAATAATCTGGTAATTATCGCTACCATCAAGGTAAAATTTTGTACCATCTATCGGATCGAGAGTAACTAGATAATCATCTTGTTCTCCTAATTCGATCGAGCGAAAATACTTAGTATTGCGAGATTTTTCATATTCTTCCCCGTAAAAGCGAACACGAGGAAAAGTTCCTAGCAAAGCTACCTCTACTAAGGTTTGAATAGAAAGATCGGCATCGGTTAAAGCAGCAGTAAAAAAGTTATCTCCTGTTGTTTTATCCGGTAGTGATTTAATTTGAGTTTGAATATTACATGCATAACCTGCAGCTACTCGCAAATGAGGTAACACAGTAGCAATGATTTCACGGGGAGATGGTTTTAGAGACATTGATAATCTTGATTTGCTGCTATACTACAGAACAATTCCCAACAACTCATAAATTATAGTGTTTTTCTTGAAACTCGCTGCTAAAAATTATCTGAGAATATCAGCGTTGATTTGAACTATCTAGTGTTTCTCAGAGTCATAAGATACAGTTGATTGTTGCCTATCCCCTAAAGTAGAGCGTTTATACCCCTCAGTAGGAGGAGAATTGCTCTAACTTTACTAGACAGAAAATATTACAGATAATCTTCATTAAGAATTCGCATTTTTATTGAGCTCAATATAATATTATTTTTATAATACAGTATAGCAACTCTCATTTTTGGTGAGATCCAAAACTAATTCTCACAACTAAATTAGGATTGCTAGATATCTATTTCTATAATTTACTCTAAAAAAAATCTTTTTATTTAATAAAATCTATAATTCAGGATGGGGCTTTTACCGAGTTATTCTATTAAAGACAAGTCATGGCTAATCGTCAAACGACGCTGGACGCCTGCATTAATAATTTTAATAATAATTTCCTTTTTAGGAATCATTATTACTTATAATATTAAGCCAGTATACACAGCTAAAACAAAGTTAAAATTTAAAAACATCAATTATAATGCTCTCCTAAAAAATATCAGTTCCGAAGAAACAAAATTATTTACTTTAAAAGATCAAGCAAGTTTTGTTAGTACTGAAGTGGAAGTGCTTCGTTCTATCCCCTTGTTACAAAAAACAATTTCCGAGCTTCAATTAACAAATAATCAAGGACAATTAATTACAATAGAACAATTCCGTAAACAACTTAATGTCCAAAAAATTGACTCGACAGACATTGTCGAAATTTCTTATCAGGACTCAAATACTAAAACGGCAATGCAAGTAGTGAATACTTTAATTGCTAACTATCTTGATCGTAATACATTAATTAGTCGTATAGAATTAGATGCCAACAAAGATTTTTTAAACAATCAACTAGAAAAGATAGAAGCTACACTAGAACAAGCAGAAGAATCAATAGTCAAAATCAAAGAAGAGCATCAAATAATTGCCCCCCAAGGCTCAGCAATTAATCTTAGTCAAACCTTGGAAGAAGTTAGTAGACAAATTATAGCAAATCGTTCTGAGATCGCGAAATTAAAAAGTCAATCACAATATATTGCTAATAAATTGGGGATGAACTCCGACAAAGCTTTAATTTCAGTAGCAGTCAATCAATCCTTAATAGTGCAAAATTTGACTCAACAAATTCAGGAACTAGAATTACAATTAATCAAACAAAGAAGCAATGAATTAGAAGAAGATTTCATAATAAGTAAAATTCAAAGAGAAATCAAAGCTAAACAAGAATTGCTAGAAAAACAAATTACTAAAATTGCAGGAGATCAAGAAATAATTTTATTTAAAAATTCCGATCTAGACATCATACAAGAGTTAACCTTAGAGTTGATTAAATTAGAAGCTAATAATATTGGTTTGACCCAAAAATTAGAATATCTAGTCCAAATAGAACAAGACAAAAGTCAAAAAGCTAGTCTTATTCCACAATTTGAATCGCAGATACGACAACTAGAACGAAAACTAAATACTTCTCAAAATGCCTATAACTTAATTCGGGAAAAACTAAACAATCTTGAGTTGAGTGCAACTCGAAATGCTAGGAATCTCAGGGTTATTTCTTCAGAAGTTATATCTAACAGACCTACTCATTTTTATTATTTATCTTATTTAGCTTCTCTATTTTTGGGATTGATGGTAGCTGTAGGAGTGATTTATTTCTTAGAAATAAGCGATCGCTCTCTAAAAACTATAGAAGAAGCTAAGAATTTTTTGGGTTATTCTTGGTTAGGAATTATTCCCAGAATCTCGGCAAAGTCGAGGCGCTTCGTGATCAAAAATAGGAAGAAAAAGAAAATTCCTCAACTTTTCGTTCAAGCAGAACCATTTTCTAATATTCATGAATCTTATCGAGTTTTGTACTCAAATCTTAAGTTTATTTGCTCTCAAAGTCATATTAAAACTATTGTTGTTACTAGTTCTTTAGCAGAGGAAGGAAAATCTAGTATTGCAGCTAATTTAGCATATACTATGGCTCAAAGAGGAGACACTGTACTACTTATTGATGCTAATTTACATTCGCCCATACAAGATAAGATTTGGGACATACGTTATGATCTTGGAATTAGTGATTTACTCACAGAACAACTTTCTCCTCAATCAGTAATTCAAAGAGTAATCCCTAATCTTGATGCCATATTTTCTGGGGAAATCGATTCTAGTGCTTCTATATTAGACTCTCCAAAAATGCAATCTTTAATCGACAATTATTCTATTATTTACGATTTTATTATTATTGATAGTCCTGCTCTAGATATAACTGCTGATGCGATAAGTCTTGGCAGCATAGCCGATGGCATCTTATTCATTGTTCAGTCTAGTCAGATTAATCGTTTTCAAGCTAACTTTGCTAAAGAACTTTTAGAGAAATCAGGACAAAATATTTTGGGTTTCGTACTTAATAAATTTAATTCTACAGTTAAAGCTTATAGTTCCCAATTGACTAATGATTTAATAATAAATAATCAGGAGAAATTTTCTAATTTAAAACAACCAAAAGCAAGTTTATGGGAAATGATTGCTCATGATCCAAGAGCATTGAAAAATAATAGATTTATCTTTAATCTGGATTCAGAAGAATTAAACGCAGTATCTTTAGAAGAACTAGAAAAAAACTTCAATTATTTAGAGCAAGAGCTGGAAAAACTCACTCAAATGGTGAGAGAACAAGAAGACGAATTCTTTTTGCAAGGTCAAACAGTTAGGAAATTACAGAAACAAGTCAATTTGGCAAATACCCGTGAAAGATCTCGGTTGGAGCAAAAATTATTGCAAGCACAAGAGGTTAAAAATCTTTTGGGAGAAACTTTACTAGGACAACGCCGTAATCTCAACCAAAAAAAAGAGATCTTGGTTCAATATAAGAATTTATTATCAAGCAAAAAAAATACTGAAGCTCAATTTAATGGTCATGATAACTAGAGCCTGTGATCATTTAAGGGGAAAGATGGCATGTCCTAACTTTCCATTAAACTTTGAGCAATTTCTAACATATCTGAAGCAAGATCCTTGAGATCTTCTTTGTTATTAAGATAGGCTTTTAAAGCTTCTAAGGGATCAAGAGTATTGCCTAATCCTAATTCTGGTAAACGAGGTCGAGCTAATTGACTAATTAATTCAGGACGGATAGTGTAGCTATGGGCTTTTTTTAAAGATTTTTCGATCGCAGAACTATTGATTAACTCTAGTTGTTCGGAACGTAGTTTATAGATTAGCCTGACTACTGCATGATCAAAATCTTTAGTTTTGATGGCATCTAAAATAGCCTTTTGGGGATCTTCTTGCTGGGATATATCTAATTTTATAGTACAAAAACTACGTACTGGTAATGGACAAAATTCCCATTCTGTATGATCGCGATCGATATTTACTAGAACATATCCCTTATCTTCTTTCTCTTCACTAAAATCAACGCGATCTATACTGCCAGGGTAAATGATTGGAGGATTATTTGCTGGGTTTAAATTTTGATGTTTATGGACATGACCCAAGGCTACATAATCAAATTCAGGGCGAATTAAAAATGATACAGGAATCGTAAAACCTTTGCCAACTGCTAAAAATCTTTCTGCTCCTAAATTTGCCCGATCTGCCATTAAATGACCCAATAATACAGTAGGAAGATCGGGAGCAAGACGGCGGATTTCAGCTTCAATAATTGGTTGCAATTTTTCTAGCAATAACTGATTGATTTCCCCTAAAGATAAACCTTCTGTTTCAGGACGAGTCAGTAAAGTAGAATTATTTAACCAGGGAAGGGTAATGATTTGAATATCACCATTTTTCGTACTAATTCGATGAGTTGTAATCTTATCGCCTACGATAAATCCAGGAACAACTAAAGTTCGATAAATACAGAGACTTGCACCACCAGTTCCTTGAGAATGTTGATCGTGATTTCCTACTAGAAGAATAGTGGGTATTTTCGCATCAGCTAACCGACGAAATTGACTAGCAAAAGCTTCGTGAATATAGGGTGCAGGAGTCGCATCAGGAAAAGCATCACCCCCAAATAATACTAAGTCTACAGGTTCAGAAATTGCCCGATCAATACAGATACTTAAAGTCTCGAGAAAATCTTCTAATCGAGTATTAATTCCCGTTTCGGGATTTACTTTTCCGTGAGAAAATCCACTTCCCATATGGATATCTGAAAGATGTAAAATTTTAATCATTTATTTGCGTCTCCAAGCAAAATTATTTACTTATTACTTATTACCTATTGGGGATAACCTAGACTAATTTGACCAGGAGATAGAGATATTTCTGTAGAAGCACCAGGAGATTGTAACCGAACTTTTAATTCTCCTTTGTCTGTTACTCCTGTAACTATACCAGGACAATTGTTAACTATAACTTCTTGTCCGATGCTAGTTAGTAATTTTTTATAATTAGCTAACATTTGCTGGCTACCAATTGCTAAATAATGCTGATAACCTGATAAAATTCCACTAATGGTAATGGCGGTTAATTGTTCGAGGGAAGTAATAGATTTTTGCTGTTTTTTTTGCAAATAAGACTGTAAATTAATGCCAATTTCTGGAACAGAATTGATCCAATTAATTCCTACCCCAATGACAACATATTTTATTTTCTTGTGACTAGTACGGGTTTCAATCTTGATACCTCCGAGTTTCCGATTTTGTAGCATCAAATCATTAGACCATTTTATAGATAGGGGAATATCATAGGTTCTGAGTAGGTTGGCAATTCCCCATGCAGTCGCCATCGTCAGATGAAAACTGCAATCTAAAAAGAGATCGCAATTCATCGCTACGGAAAGATATAAGCCGCCCAGGGAAGATTGCCAAGTTCTTCCCCATTGTCCTTTTCCTGCTGTTTGTTGTAAAGAAATTACTGCTATGGGAAGAGGATTTCCGAAATCAATCAAAGACCATATTTTTTTATTTGTCGAGGAAATGATCTCAAAGGGATATAAATCAATGGACTCCAATTTATAGGCTGTGGCAAGTTTAGCAAATTCCTGTTGATAAATTTTTAAATTAAAATTCACTGTTAAGTTAAGTAGTAGTGGAAAATTAAATTTACCATCTTCTATAAGATGTTCTCAAAAAGCTAATAGCCAAGAGCCAAAACCTAAGAGGCATATTAGTATTACAATTTAATTCATGTTTTAAATCAGCAACGCCCAAAAGTTTTTCACCGCGTCGGCATAAGAGGTATAATCTGAGACATTACTATTAAACTTATATGGATTTAAGCTGGTAATATTGGCAATAACAACCTTGTCAGTAATCGAATAGCAGCTTAGCGGTTATTTCCGTCAATATTGTAATCTTACGTTGTAATTTTTATGAAATATTAATAATAAATATACAGAAATTAAGGTATAAAATTTATAGTATTATGCATCAAACTCTAGACTTTTTCTGATATTACAGATAATCTAGAGTTCAGATCTCATATTTTCTTTTACCAATGTTAAGTTGTCAAAAATCTTAATACAATTGACATAATTTTTAATTATTAAGGTGTGAGTGGCTAATGGTATAAACCATTGGCGTATTAGTTAATTGTAGTTTTTTACCATAATAGATTGACAATTACTTTGGGTTGTCTACTAAGCTGCTAGGCAATTGTAAGTGAGTGTTTTTTCTATTTGGTCGTAATTAACATGCTCATTTACCAAATAATATGAAATTATCTATATTTCCCCCCAAGCTTCCAGCTATTTTATCTTTTTTTCTAGCAATTACTTTAGGCTTAGTACCGGAAATTACTAATCCTAAATCCGCTTTAAGTGCTGAAAAAATTCGTTTAGTTTACGGAATGTTTAACTGTTCCCTATCTATCGAGACCCTTGAAACTTATGCCACAACAGGAGAAATTACCAATGAATTTAAATTCTACGCCAAATTTTTAGATGATCAAACCCTAATGCAACTACGCCATTGGCTACAAAAGGAATTTTATCGCGATCGCGTTAGTATTTACCGTTATACTAAGTCTAATGAAGGAGAAAAAGTCTTACAAGAAATTGGCTCAGTGGTCAGTACTCATTCCCAACGTAACGGTTTTTATGCCGTTCGTGCTGCAGTGATTCAAGCTGCTGGAGAAGGGGAAAGTTGGACAATCCTTGATGTGATTAATGAGTTTCCGACAGAAAATCTTCAGATTAATACTAAGGAATTATTTAAACTCAAAAAATTTTGGAAAGAGTCTAAGAATGCATCCCTTGAAGATCGACCAAGTAATTAGTGGCAAACTGAATAGCATCTTCCCCATCAAAAATTTTTTCTTCGATATAAGCAATTTGAATTTCTGTTAATAATTTGCCAATCATTGGCGAAGGTTTGAGATTTAATCTGGTAATTAAATCTTTTCCTGAAACTAGAGATTTAGGATGAGCCACAGGGTCTTTGATATTAAGATAACGTTCGATCATTGGCCAAATAATATCCTTGGCTACTCCGGTGACAATAGCTCTTAAAGCCAAAATAGGGAAAACATTTTTCACTTCTAAAAAGAAGAAATACTGTTGGCGTAAACTCATGGGAGATTGTAATTTTTGCAGCCTTGGTAGGTTTCTAACCGTGGTAACTACTGCTTTAATTTGCGATCGCGAATATTTGAGATTTTCTAATTCTAATTCCGCTGTTTCAGGATTGGCTGAAACTAAAGTAGAGAGCTTAGTTAAGAGCAAGAATTTAGGTATAGTTGCCCCAAAATTGGCCCATTTTTGAGTTAAAAACTTTTGTACTGTTTCAATAGTTACTATTTGAGTAAATTTTTCTCGATTTAATTCCGCAAACCAAGCATCAATTAAGCCATCTTCCCAAGCGATTTGCAACCATTTATTTCCCAGAGGACTTGCCAAAAGATAGTTTAATTCATTTTGAACTCTTTCTGCAGCGATCTTAGATAGCAAATTCCTCAAAGCATGAATGGTTTTTCTGGTCTGAGCATCAATCTGAAAATCTAGTTGAGATGCTTGACGATAGGCTCTTAATAATCTTAGTGGATCATCTTGAAGATTCTTTGGTGACACCATTCTAATAATACGGTGTTCTAGATCTTGGATGCCCCCTAAAGGATCGATCGCTTGTTGTTGTTGAATATTATAAGCGATCGCGTTAATGGTAAAATCTCTTCTTTGCAAATCTTTTTCTAAGGTATCCCCTTCCTGTAAGGCAAAATCTAAGGTTCCTTCAGGAAAAACTACTCGGGCAATTTGTCGCGCATCATCTAAAATTACAAATCCACCGTCATATCTATGAGCAATAATCTTCGCCGTTTCTACTGCTTTTTCTGGTAAGACAAAATCTAAATCCCAATGAGTCTTTTGTCTTCCAAGTAAGGCATCTCTCACCGCACCTCCTACTAAACAAGTGGTAGAGGGTAACAGACTAACCTCGAAAGGCAAATGGGGAAGAGTTAGATTTAATCTCGACGTTTTCAATCTCATTAATTAATAAAAATCAAGCAAAGTTTCTAACATACCTTAATTTGAGGTACATTAACAAGAAAGTATTTACGTCAAGGTTATGTGTATTTGTGTTAACTGTCATTTTGTGGATCGCTGTCAGACTTATCATGCAGTAGAAACTCAACATCAACAGCTCCATCTTTCTGAGAATCCAGATTTTGAAGCTCAAGAACCCACTATCAATGTTAATATCCGTACCAAAGACGATCTTATCGAAATGGAATGGGATGTGGTGGGTTGTCACAGTTTTCTTCGGGAAACCGGTAAATGGGCCAAGTTACGCCCTGGAGAACCAGTCCCTACTTAAGAAGATAGTTTGGGCTAGTACCGCTGCGCGTAATTCAAAATTCAAAATTCAAAATTCAAAAGTCTTTCACCATATAGGTTTCAAGCTTGTTGAATGGGTGTTGTATTTATGCCCACGTCCACTAGTGGCAACCATAGCAATCAAAGCCAACTTAATACCAGAGGTCAGAGGTTACTGATCTTCCAACAAAATTTGCGGTAATTTAGCGATCGCTCGTTGGAATGGTTGAGTATTATTACTGACTCTCACTAAGACTAACGCTCCCTGGATGAGCATCAGGGCATCTTCTGCTCGTTCTCTGGCTTGTTGAGGTTCAATTCCCGTTTCTTCGACAATTGCTGCTAAAGTATCAATCCATTGCTTGAGAGACTGTTCTAGTTGTTGATGAAATAGATTATCAGCTTCCCCCACTGACATTACCGAGAGCACACAGGGTTCTTGCCCAGTTTGATAAAATTTATCGATGCCTCGACACATAGCTAAAATGCGGTCTCTGGGAGCTTGGTCTGACTTCAAAGGAGCAAAAACATTTTCCTCAATCCAAGTTCCGATATACTCTAAAACGGCCTCAGCTATCTGTTCCTTCCCTCCTTGAAAGTGATGATAGAGACTCGCTTTTTTCAATCCTGTGGCTTCAGATAATCGGGACATCGTAGCCCCTTCGTAACCGTAATGGCGGAACACTGGTATTAGTTTAGCTATTACTTGTTCTTTGGACATTTAGATGACTATGTAACTGATTTTTTAGCTTATTATACCGAATGTTCGGTATTTTTAGCTACCGGAACGCTTCTATAAAAATTAATAATCATCTAATCCCATCCTGGCGCTGCTTCCTTATTTTTGTAATTTCTTAGCTAATTCTTCTAACTCTTCCTTTTCATGCTTCAAAGATTGTTCCAATTGCTGTAACTCCTCACGGCGAGTTTCTATTTCCAAAAAACGACGATTTAATTCTAGATTTTGCGAGGTAATTTCCTGTCGCCATCTCTCAACCTTATCTTGTTCTGCTGCTACAAACTGAGGATTAATGGCATTTTTTGTCAAATATTGTTGCAACAAACTAAGTAACCATTCTTTAGCTTCTTGGATACTAATTATTTCCCCATTAGATTGTCTTTCTACTAATACTAAGACTCCTTCTCCAAGGGAACTATCTTTAGCTAAAGGGAAAACATCAGAATTATTGACTTCCCAAACATTTTCTGTAATTTGACAAGCTAGGGTTTGTAGTTCGATGTAATGGGAAATGGGATTTTTTTGAACTTGTGCTAGGTATAGCATCAGCAAATTGAGTTTGGGAGAATTAAGGAATGAGGTAACTAGTGGTCAAGAAAGACTTTCTTCCTACAAATATCTGTAATGAAGAATTGGCTATTGAAGTCGCTTTAAGCGATCACTCAAAATTTCTGCTTGTTTGTTGGCTGCTGCTAAAGCATCCTTAGCAGCTTGAATGACTTCTGCTGGTGCTTTATTAACAAAGCCTGGGTTATTAAGACGACCTGATAAAGATTTGATCTCTCTTTCCACTTTGGCAAGGTTTTTCTCCAATTTACTACGTAAAGCAGCGATGTCAACCATCCCTGTTAGGGGGACAATTACTTGAATTGTCCCCCAGACACTGGCAATTACTTGTTTAGGATCTTCTTTGAGATGGCTAACAATGGTTAATTCTGCTATTTTAGCGATATTCTTAATGTAATCTGTTACTGGTTGTAAGCTAGCGATTTCTGCTGTGCTTTCTGTTTGGAGAATGACATTGATCTTCGAGCCTGGTTTAACCGATGCTTCAGCGCGTAGGTTCCGAATAGTGCGAATTACGCCAAAGAGTAACTCAAAACTTGTTTCTAGTTCAGGTTGAATCAGATGGGGGGCAACTTCGGGATAGGATTGGAGCGCCAGGGTTTGTTTCCCCTCAGCTTTAGTTAAAGTTTGCCAGATTTCTTCGGTAATATGGGGCATCAAGGGATGAAGTAACTTTAAGGTGCCTTCAAGGACATGAGCAAGAGTTAATTGAGCCACCAAACGATTGTTAGATGTTTGATCTTGCCAGAGACGAGATTTGACAAGTTCGATATACCAATCGCAGAAATCGCCCCAAATGAAGTCATACAATCCGTTAGCTGCTTCTCCTAAGCCGTAAGCCTCGATATCTGCCCTAGTTTGTTGAACAGTTTGATTAAAACGCGATAAGATCCAGCGATCGCATAATTCAAAATCGTCTGCCAATTCAGGTGTATCTAGGGCAGGAAATTCTTGGGGAGTTTGGCCATCAAGATTCATCATCACAAACCGCGAAGCATTCCAGATCTTATTGGCAAAATTGCGAGAAGCTTCTACCGAAGGCGATTCATCTTTTTTGCGATCGTAATCAAAGCTGATATTTTGTCCGGCACCCGCCACCTTTTTAATTAAAGTAAAGCGCAGCGCATCGGCACCATATTTGTCAATCATTAATAGAGGATCGATGCCATTGCCTTTAGACTTAGACATTTTCTGTCCTTTTTCATCCAAGACCAAGCCGTGAATATAAACATCGCGAAATGGCATTTTGTCGGTAAAATGTCCCGCCATCATCGTCATGCGGGCAACCCAAAAGAAGATAATATCAAACCCAGTAACCAGGGTTGTGGTGGGATAATAGGTAGCTAAATCTGGGGTATCATGGGGCCATCCCATAGTGGAAAAAGGCCATAAACCAGAGGAAAACCAAGTATCGAGAACATCAGGGTCTTGTTTTAGGGTAATATCTTGACCATATTCAGCTATAGCCTTATCTTTTGCCTCTTCTTCACTATAGGCCACGATAAAGGGAGTATGATCGGTAATTTCTCCTGCAGTTTCGGAAACTATATACCAAGCAGGAATTTGATGACCCCACCATAGCTGACGGGAGATACACCAGTCCTTGATTTTTACTAACCAATCTCGATATACTTTCTGCCAGCGATCTGGAATATAACGAGGTTCATTTTTGTGATCTAGGAAATCTAAAGCCTTACCACTCAAAGATTCCATTTTGACAAACCATTGCGTAGATAAGAGGGGTTCTACTGGTACTTTTCCGCGATCGCTAAATGGTACGCTATGACTATAGTCTTCTACTTTAACTAAAACCCCAAGTTCATCTAGTTTATTAACCACATTCTGGCGTGCCACAAAGCGATCTTGCCCCCTAAACTCTCCTGCATTTTCATTGAGAGTGCCATCCTTATTCATAATGTTGATCATGGGTAAATTATGGCGTTGTCCCATCTCAAAATCATTAGGATCATGGGCAGGAGTCACTTTGACACATCCTGTGCCAAATTCGAGATCTACCAACTCATCGGCAATTATCGGGATTTCTCGCTCCATAATCGGCAAGGTCAGAGTTTTACCAATTAAATGTTTGTAGCGCTCATCTGCTGGATTAACCGCAACCCCCGTATCTCCCAACATAGTTTCGGGGCGGGTTGTGGCAACTTCTACATAGCCGTTCCCTTCAGTTAAAGGATAGCGAAAATGCCAGAGATGCCCAGCTACTTCTTGGTTTTCAATTTCTACGTCAGAAACTGCTGACTCAGAAGCCGGACACCAATTGACTAAATAATTACCGCGATAAATTAATCCCTCTTCATAGAGACGGACAAAAGCAGTTTTTACCGCCTGAGATAAACCCTCGTCCATCGTAAATCTTTCTCGCGTCCAATCAACAGAAACCCCAATCTTTCTCAGTTGATTAACAATTTTACCGCCTGATTCTTCCTTCCACTGCCACGCCCGTTTTAGATATGCTTCTCTGCCCAAATCTTGGCGAGTTTTACCTTCAGCTTTTAAATTCTTATCTAAGATCGTACTAACTGCGATACTAGCGTGATCTGTTCCTGGTAGCCATAAAGTATTACAGCCAATCATCCGATGGTAGCGAGTTAGAGTATCCATTAGGGCATTATTAAAAGCATGTCCCATGTGTAAGCTTCCCGTTACATTAGGAGGCGGGATCACGATACTGTAAGGTTTTCCTGGATGGTTCGGCTCAGCTTTAAATACTTTGTGAGACTCCCAATATTTTTGCCACTTAGCTTCTGTTGCTTTGGGGTCGTATTGAGTAGATAGACTAGGTTGATTGGCAGTCATGGATGAAGGACTCTATAGCAGATTAATATTAAAACGGCAATAAGCAATTTCTTATTGTATAAGTCATCGTCCGTTCTGTCCGCAGCTTTACTAACTCTTTTTAATTTTCAAAGATTATAAGAGTAGAGTTATGCTCGGACAAGCAATTGTTGATGTTGATTGTAACGAAAAGAATAATCAGCGCATTTTCCCTCACAAAATCCTCAAACTTTTGAACTAACTTCAAAGCAAACTCTGAGTAGTGACATAACACCACACAACTGTCTCACGATAAAAAAGAGGGTTAGTTATAGAAGGGAAGTCTCAAAATGAGTTGGCAAAAATTAGACCATTAATCTTAGCTGTTATAGCTGCTTTCCTGGTAATTTGTGTAAGCGAAATTGCGATTGCTAACAGTGAAGATCAGTGTCACCAAAAACTATTGTTTCGTTTTGGAGTTTGATCATGAATTTAGATGAATACATCAAGAAAAATGAGCTAGGAGAGTTTGACATTGAGCAAATCGAAAAATTTTCTCAGAACCAATCAATTGAAACAATTTTGCGACTTTATACCTCCTATGGAGAGGCTAGTAAGATAGGGATTTATAATGATGATTCTTTAAATTGGATAGTTTCTCAACTAGAGAAAGACTTGAGTTTAGCTGGTTTTGCCAGAGCGGCTTCTTTAGTTAAGACAAATATCAATGAATCTTTTTCACTTTTTTGGGCTCAATTCAAGGAATTTAACAACATTAGGTCTTCTGAGCTGAACCCAAATCTGGATCTCAACAAAGTGTGAACAGTAATTGTGTGAGGGATCTAATTGATCGAGCTTTAAGATTCTATAATCTGTTCTAATTCAATAAATGGGATTAACCAGACAACATCGTAGGGCTGTAAAGTAAGTTTTAGAGCCTGCTCTTGAGCCATCCAGCCCCTTTTGCAAACTAGATCGTACCATTGGGTTTCCTCTACTCCTAGTAAAGACAGAGGAATTTTTAGCTGGCAATTTTTGGAGCTAACATTGGTTAAAGCCAAAATATGGCGATCGCCTCTAGGAGAAATACGTAATACAGCAAATACTTCGGGAGCTAATACTAAGATTTGCTGCTCTCCATTGGGATGAAAAGCACTATGTTGCCGACGAATCGAGATCAGCTCACCAAACTGATAAGCAATCAAACGTAGCCTTGATTTGGGGTCTTGACTTAGTTCTTGTAAATCTTCAACATTGATAACTTGTCGGTTAATATCTCTTTTAGTCTTAGTTTTTAAGACATTAGCAACATTATTGGGCGTACCAATCAGACCGTGAAAGTAGATCCCTGGGACACCACGCAACACCAGAGCAATACTTCGAGAAGCAACATAGCGTTTCACTTGAAAAGCTAGTTCTTCCTGACCATTATCCATTGTAAGCGCACTGAACCAAGTACTATTAATTTCATAAGGTTCTTCTGCGCCGCCTGCTCCCGATTTATAAGAAACAAAAGCACCATGCTGTCTGGCTTTGTTGATAATCAAATTAATCTCTTCTGGGGGTAAGATATTTTTAACCCCTTGGAGTCCTATGCCATCGTGAGTATCCAAAATATTGAAGAAAGTAGTGGTGGGGGAAGGATAATCTAAAGTTTTCGCCCATTGAGTTAGAGCTGAGGCATTTTCTCGGTAAAAAGCGTGCAGGACGAGGGGAGGTAACGCAAAATTATAGACCATCTG
>JAAUYH010080418.1_pt1 | contig 19856 bp, 19 predicted proteins | sample 7278061 | NCBI WGS metagenome assembly JAAUYH01 (sample SAMN14350203, study PRJNA611818) | marine sediment metagenome | isolation source: surface marine sediment (0.6m) | place: French Polynesia: Moorea | collected 2018-08 | reverse complement strand
AGTCTGGTGATTGACTCTAGTCTACAGGTTCACTAAGTGCCTATAGCCTGAAAGCACTGTGGCAGCTTGGTTCAACCCTCTTTTAGATTTCCTTTATAAATCAGCTCTAAAGATGGGGCTTAGGGTCTGCAGAAATTCATATCCCAGTCATAGAAGATAGATGGGTAGTGAGTATAGATAACTTGATATGCATTCACGTTGCATGATCAATTCGCTCAAACCCATTCGAATCAAGGGTTAGTCTGGAAATTAGAATAATAATTACCTTAAAAGGATGTCATTTAACTGCGACTCCCTTACTTCTCTTTACGTCGCAAGACTGCAGATTATGCAAGTCATGCAATGATTGAGTGGAGTATCACAGAGATTGAATGATTCTTAAACTAGAAACTGCTGGGGAAGAACTGGAGAAGGGGATTGAAGTGTCTAGGCCGTTCAGATTTTTAATCTGCTTTTATCCTCAATGCTTATTCCACTGCTAAGGAAACGCGATCGCCGCCGATATCCCGCAGAATTTCCAGCATTTGAGCCACGCTTTCGTAGGGCAATTCCCGATCGGCTTTGAGCACTAAAATTCCGTTGGGATGTTGAGTGAAGTGCTCCTGCAGGCGTTGGGAAAGTTGTTCAAGACTGGCGGGCTGACTGTCAAGGATCAATTCTCCTTGAAGATTTAAGCCCACAATCAGGGGAATTGGCTGCTCTCTTGGCTTAGCGCTCTGTTGTTGACTGTCAGGATTGGTCGAAGAACGCGGCAGGTTAATGTCTAGCAGCTGTCGCCCGGTTAAGGTCATCGAAATGATGATAAAAAAGGTGAGGACAGTCATCAGTACATCCATCATGGGCACCAGGTTGACCTGGGGTATTCGGGAATCTGGATGGCGATCTTTAAAACGCATGTAGTGAAACGATAATTGCTAAAGATAAGGCGCATCGCTCAGAAATTATCAGCATTCTCAAATAATCCAGCAAAGCCAGTTAGCCAGATCAATCAAGTAGGCCAAGTAATTCTTCAAGAATTGATTATCAACTAGCACATCTCCACCAGGGACTTAACGCATAACGATTCAAATCAGCGGCGCGATCAAGCGTCCGCTGCATTTGCTTGTTGGGCGTCACCGTCAGTTCATAGTCATACTGCATCACTGCATAGGCTTCCTGTTCCTCTTTTTGGGCCGCCAAGCATTTCTGGCCTGGTAAGCAGAGTAAACTAAATATAAATCATAAAAAAAACCCAAAATAAATCCGACTATAAAAACTCTCGTTGCATATGGGGCATCAAGAAGCAGCTTATATACCGAATAGTTTTTTTGGGGCTCGAAGTCCATAGCCAAAAAAAACCATGCCGCTAGAACCGCAGGATAAACAATGCTGGCAGCAAACGGTTCATTAATGAAATAAAAGATTCCGAGCGGGCGCTCTCGAAATTGACCTTCACTCAACTTAATATCCAAATGTTTTTCAAGATTTTCGCCCGCTTTAATCAAGTGAGTACATTTCCATATCGCATGGAGTTCAAAGAAAAACAGACCAAGTGTAACTATGAACCCGAAGATGCCAATAGCTGGTAAAAGGGGTTCTATTGTAGTGGCCCTACTTCCATCGCCGACTAAAAGAAATATCCCGCCACCGGTTGCCAAGGGCAGCAGTGCCAGCAACTTAGATCGAAAGTCGTCGATAGCACGATAGCTGTTGCAAAGTTGTTCATATGCTATGGCTTTTATTTCTTTCGATTCGTCCATTGCCAGTCCCCTCTCAATATGACGCCCAACAAGTTATTAGAATTAGATCTACTTTGTCAGTCTATCTACCCCAAATCAACTGAATATACTGATAGCTCGCAGCCTATCACACCAAAACGAATGACTATATTGCAAACTATCCATATAGTCCACTCATATTGGGCGGATATATTGAAAGCTTCAATACAGTTCCCCACATATCCTTAAAGGGGTTCGAGATACAAATAGGAATACCTTATTTCTGTTATCCATTACTCTGAGATCGCAAGCGAAACGCGATCGCCACCTATCTTTCTCATCTCAGCCAAAAATTGGATCACCTGTTCATAAGCAAGCTGGCGATTAGGGAGGATGAAAACAGTATTCTCAAGACTTTGAGCTAGATAGAATTCCATTTGCGCTTCCAGCTGAACCTTATCAATTAGCTGGTTATTTAGCAGCAATTTTCCCTGAGCGTCGATTTCAACAATAAACGGCTCAGCAAGGGAAGGCTCAACCGCAACCGCTTGCTTATTCGGCAGCTGCACCTCCAATAACTGCTCATTACTCAGCGTCATCGTAATCATGACAAAAAACGCCAAAATCCCCATCATCACATTCAGCATGGGAATCAAATCCACCTCAGGCAATTGAGCGGTCTTACGCTGCTTAAATCGCATCAATCTCCTTCCTAATCCTTCCCATCCCCGCCATCCTCACCCTTTTAGGAATTTTGGATTTTAGATTTTAGATTTTGGATTTAATCTCCCAATGCTTTCTCATCCCTGCCCCAAATAGGCCTGTGGACTATGCTCACCCTACGATTACTCTCTAATATCCTGTCGATGATTGACCTGGGCAAAGCATTTGGAGTGAAATTGCCAGAAATGTCTGAAGCCTTATAGCCAAATGCTTTGCCCCTACAGCCGTCCACTCCCATCTTTCTCTGCCTCCATATCCCCTACTCCCCCTGCCTCCCCTGCTCCCCCTGCCTTCCCTATTCCCCCATCTCTACCAAACGCAATAAATTGCGTCACTACAAACATTCCTCCCCATCTGCCCCATCCTCTCCATCCTTTCTTCTAATCCCCCTGCCTCCCCATCTCCCCCATCTTCCCTATCCTCCCCATCTTCCCTATCCTCCCCATCTTCCCTATCTCCCCATCTCCCCCATCTCCCCTCGCCTCCGAAAATACCTATCAGCCTCAAGCACAGCAGGCTCGTACCAATACTGTCGATAAATCAGCTCCAACTCATTCCCCGCCTCAGAGAAATAATCCATCTGCTGAGCCTGCAGCGTCACCAAAATACGAAAGATCAGCAGCGCTATAATCGCCACCACCATTCCCGCCGCTGTGGTAATCAGGGCTTCTCCAATCCCAGCGGCGGCTTTGGTCGCCTGCTCCCCCGCGCCGCCGCCGATGTTGAGATTGCTAAACGTCGAAATCAGACCGGTAACCGTCCCTAACAAACCCAGTAGGGGAGCAACTGCAACAATCGTTTCTAGCAGCTTGTCGCCTTTGCGCATTTTGACAAATTCTTTATCCCCTGCCGTTTCCATCGCTAGACGGAAGGTTTCCGGCGAGGGTTGGCTGAGCTTCAAGGGAGCCAGTAGAAACCGACCAATCGGCAAGTCTTGGGACCGCTGCGCGATCGCAGAAGCCTCATCTAGACTGCGACGTGCAGACGCCAAAACATCATGCACAACCTTTCCTTCTCGGCGCAAAAATCTCACCCAAAACCAAGCCCGTTCCATGGCGCAAGAAACGGTTAAGACCGACGCCCCCAAAATAGGAAGCATCACAGGACCGCCTTTGGCTAGAAAATCAAATACTGTGGTCATTGGTTATTGGTCACTGGTCACTGGTCATTGGTCATTGGTCATTTGACAGAGGCTCTTTTTCAAAATGCTCCTAAATCCTAGCTTCTATGATCCTCTCAAATAAGCTCAATTGGAGTAGGCTTTTGGGCCGCATAATGGAAGATGATGCTTCACATTCTTTAACATGGCTAGAGACCTGCGGGGATTCCTGAAACAACTCGAACAACGGGGCCAACTACGACGCATTAGCGCATTGGTTGATCCGGATCTAGAGATTGCTGAAATTTCTAATCGGATGCTGCAGGCAGGTGGACCGGCATTGCTATTTGAGCAGGTCAAAGGATCGCCCTATCCAGTGGCGGTGAATACCATGGGCACCGTGGAACGAATCTGCTGGGCAATGAATATGGAACGCCCAGAGGAGTTGGAAGACCTGGGCAAAAAGTTGGGGATGCTGCAGCAACCAAAGCCCCCCAAGAAGATTTCCCAAGCAGTGGAATTTGGCAAGGTATTATTCAGTGTTTTACGGGCAAAGCCAGGGCGAGACCTGCTGCCGCCTTGCCACCAAGTGGTGATTAAAGATGATGAAGTGGATTTGAACCAAATCCCAATGATCCGGCCCTATCCGGGCGATGCGGGAAAGATTATCACTTTGGGGTTGGTCATTACGAAGGATTGTGAAATGGGGACGCCCAATGTAGGGGTTTATCGTCTCCAGCTCCAGTCGAAAACCACCATGACGGTCCACTGGCTATCGGTGCGGGGAGGGGCTCGGCATCTGCGGAAAGCGGCGGAGCAAGGGAAGAAACTGGAGATTGCGATCGCCCTTGGGGTTGATCCGTTGATCATCATGGCCGCCGCCACTCCGATTCCCGTGGATCTGTCCGAATGGTTGTTCGCCGGACTTTACGGCGGATCCGGAGTGAATTTGGCCAAGTGTAAGACAGTTGATTTGGAAGTGCCCGCTGACTCAGAATTTGTGTTGGAGGGAACCATTACGCCGGGTGAAGTCTTGCCAGATGGACCCTTTGGCGATCACATGGGGTATTACGGCGGTGTGGAGGACTCCCCGCTAGTTCGATTTCATTGCGTCACCCACCGCAAAGATCCGATTTATCTCACCACCTTCAGCGGTCGACCGCCCAAGGAAGAAGCGATGATGGCGATCGCGCTCAATCGGATCTATACCCCCATCCTGCGACAACAGGTTTCTGAAATTGTCGACTTCTTCTTACCGATGGAAGCCCTGAGTTACAAAGCCGCCGTGATTTCCATCGACAAGGCCTATCCTGGTCAAGCCCGTCGAGCCGCCCTAGCCTTTTGGAGCGCCCTACCCCAATTCACTTACACCAAGTTTGTGATTGTTGTAGACAAGGACATTAATATTCGGGATCCTCGCCAAGTCGTGTGGGCGATTACGTCTAAGGTGGACCCCACTCGAGATACGTTTATCTTGCCGAATACCCCCTTTGACTCCTTAGACTTCGCCAGTGAAAAGATTGGTCTAGGAGGACGGATGGGGATTGACGCCACTACGAAGGTTCCCCCTGAAACAGACCACGCTTGGGGCGAACCCCTTGAATCTGATCCAGAGGTGGCTGCGATGGTCGAGCGGCGTTGGGCGGAGTATGGATTAGCGGATCTCCAACTAGGAGAGGTCAATCCGAATTTATTCGGTTATGAGATGCGTTGAAAAGAGTTTAGAAAAAACTGACAGAGAGTGCTTTCCTAAGGGCTTCCCTAAGAACGTCAGTAAGTGCAATGGTTCAGCGTGACTTAAGAATCGGCAGCCATTAGAAAAGTCTTAAAGCGCCGCTTTAATGCGGCGCTTTAGTGAGAACCGCACGGGCCGATTTGGATTCCGGTACAGTGGGCTCTGATTGGTTGAGGCCGTGCTTTTTGGCTAAACGAGCTTGAAATTTATCCTGATTCTCAGTCCCCATCCGAATTTGAATATTAGGGCCGGAGCGGGCAAGACGGATGATAATGCCATTTTCAGCTGCAATATGGGTAATCCGTTTGCCGTCAAGATATGTACCGTTGGTGCCAAGACTCATGATTTCCCAACCTCTATCGGTTCGGCGCAATTCAACATGATGTCGAGACACGACAGCACTGTAAAGGATGACGTCATTGTCTGTTGAGCGACCAATTCGGATCACTGACTCGTCCTCGAAGGTCCAGTGCTGTAGCGGGGTTTTATTGAGGGGATGTAGCAGTGATAAGGTGATCACATTACTCAGTTAGGGATAATATCGTCGAATCGAAATTTGTCAAACTTTGATATTCATCTAAAATTCAGAGGACTGAAAAATAAAGGTTACCTTATCTCCTTTACCTAAGGCGATTCGATCGCCTACTCGTAAACGATGTCGATTGCCGTAGGCAAGGGGCATATTGTTGATATAGGTGCCATTTGAGCTACCTACATCTTCAATGTAGTAGATATCTCCCTCTACTCGGATGTTAGCGTGAACCCGGGAAACAATCTCAGAGTCAGGAAAACCGGAAACGTCAATATGGGGAGGAACCCGATCGTTAGGCTTACCGATACGAATTAAGGGTAGATTTTGCTGCAATTCAATCACTGTATTGGTTTGAACATGCAACAACCGAACTTCGGCAACCTGAAGTTGAGTTGAATCCCCGCCTACATCGGGATACCCTGAGTGGGTAGAGGGTGGCGGTGAGGAAGCCGACGCTTCCTCAGCAAAAACTGACGCCTTCAAAGGAATAGCAGAGGAAAGCAATTCCGAAGGGTCCGGCGGCGGACTTTCCAAACCATTTGATCCAGTTGTAGCAATGGGAATGGGATCAGGCTCAATCAATGGCTCGGGAGGCGTCAGATCGGGAATGTCAGCTCCGCTAGCTGGCTCACCCATTGAGTTGACAGACAAAGAGGGCGGGGCGGGAGGAGCCGAACCAGCTTCGGCAAATTGCCTAAGATCGTAGCCGCATTGGCCGCAGAAGCTAGCATCCGTCTGTACTAAAGCGTTACAACTAGGGCAAGCCATGACGGCAGGCAAAGGAGTATAGCAGGCCTCACACTGAACAGCGCCGTCTGGATTGTGATGACTGCAATTGGGGCAGACAATCATGAACTTTTCCTTTATTCTGCGACCATCATCATAAAAATAAAAGAAGGATGTCTAGCCGTAGGCTAAACCTGCACAGGGGGCTATGTTTTAATGCTCTGTCCGGCGCCGAGCATTTCTTGGGCGCATTCCAATATTTCGTCTCTACTTTCTTCGAGCCGAAAGCTTAGGCGGGATCACAGACAATGAACAAAAATTCGTTTCACGCCCCCAAAGGGGGTATATTATTTTACGCTTCTCTCAGACTCTCAGACAAGAGAGCATCAAGAAAAAGCAAGGCGTTCCCCCCTTCAAAACCAGATGACTATACTCTAGTGCCCACTTTTTGCGCCTAAATTAACATAAGACTCTAGGGGCTTGCCAGCCGCCGCATCCAGCAACCAGCGCAATTCACCCTCAGGCTTGATTAATCGAGCGGGATACTTGTGGAAGTCAGCCTCCGGGGCGAAAATTTGCGTCAACGCTTCTTGCTTATTAGCGCCCGCCGCCAGGAAAATAACTGATCGGCTTTGATTAATAAAAGGAGCCGTCAACGTAATACGGGGTTGACCGTCTTTGTTACCCACGGCGACTAGGCGATCTTGCACATCTAAAGCCTCAGTGTGGGGGAAAAGAGAAGCCGTGTGAGCATCGTCTCCAATCCCTAGGAGGATGATATCCAGACTAGGATTTTTGTCGGGCGCTTGCTCAAAAAAGGCCTTTATTGTCTGTTCATACTGAGTGGCTGATTCAGCAGGATCCCCTTCTGTCGTGGGAATGGGATAAATATTTTCAGCGGGAATAGAAACATGACTCAGCCAAGCAGCCTTCGCCATACCCTCATTACTGTCGGGATGATCAGACGGGACATAACGCTCATCTCCCCAAAACACATGGATTTTATCCCAGGGAAGAACTTGCTGGGAAAGGGCGGCGTACAAAGGTTTAGGAGTACTGCCTCCAGCCAAAGCAATCGTACAGAATCCCCGATCAGCGATCGCGGCTTTAATTTGAGCGACAACCACCTCAAGGGCTCTATCAATCAGCCCTGGTTTATCGGGCAAAATTTCTACAATTGGAGTCATAATCCTCTGCCATACTCAATGCTTAAGGGCTATTCAAACGGTAAGAAATGGGCGACAAACCCAAGCAGCACCCATCCAGAACTTAAATTGACGAACCAAACAGTCTGAATGCTCCAGCTATGGTGAGGCTAGCCCATTTTTCAGAACTCCACCTGAGGGCTTAATAGACTCTACCGATTTTCCACCCCAAACATGCTGACTGATTTGGCGCCTCCCCCATCCTCTCGTTCCTTTGTTCTTCTCCCCCATCCTCCCCATCCCTCCACCCCCTCTGCTTCAATCCTTCCCCTAGACCCACTGACTTTTATGTAGTTTATGCACTCCCCCCAATCCATACAGCTCTCTTTAGCAAAAAGGGAGGTATCATATCCACCTGCCAAGCCAATAAAAGCTGGGCTGGGAAATCCGTTGATATTCTGGAATTTGTGGTTAATTCCTGACTCACGGGGCAAAATTTAGGTAATTTGTAGTCTTTGGCTAGATTTTATGAGTTCCACTAAGCCTGTTGGTAGCTCCTCAATATCGCCGCTCGCTGCTATGTCGCTCAAGCTGGTTGGTATAGTGACCATCTTGGCTTCCCTATTGGACTTTGCCGTATTGCTTTTGCCGATTGATCTGCTTGACCGCCAGTGGCAAATTGGCGTCACGACCCAGCTGGTTGACCGCGGCATTGTTCCGTTGGTTGGAGTTACCCTCATTCTCACAGGTGAATGGATAGAAAGTTACGTCTCCACAGCGCCTCGTAGACGGAATCTACTCACTGACTCAAGGTTTTGGGCGAGTTTACTGTCTACTATTCTGGGTATTGTTTTCCTGCTGTTGGCGGTTTTTCATCCCGGCAATGTTATCTCTGTTCGAGGCGATACTTTGCAAAAAATCAACGATGAAGCCAGTCAGAGGACCGCACAGGTAGAAAATCGGTTCAACCAGCAACGCAACGAAATAGAAGTCTTAACTAACAATCAAGATCAGCTCCAGCAAGCAATTGAAAGTGGGCGATTACCCCAAGAACAATTGGTTATCCTACAGCAACTCCAGCGTGATCCAGAGGGTGTTAATCAATTGTTGGAGCAACGGCTGGGCGCAGATAAGGCGCAGATTGGCGCTGGACTACAAGAAGCTCAGAAGCGGGTCAATTTGGAAGCTTGGGAGTCTGGAATCCGAGTTGTTATCAGTGGCCTGATGCTGGGAATTGGTTTCAGCGCCATAGGTTGGATAGGATTGCGTAGACTCCTCGCCCTCCGTTCAACTTAGGGAATGATGAATTCTATGGCCTATAACTTAAAGCGGGAAAATTTCCTGCCTTAAGTTATAGGCCAATTCCATTGCCCGAAAATTCATTTTAACTAAGCGCGGATACTTAACTAAGCGCGGATACCATGGCTTCTCGCCCAACAGTCTGATAGATATCCCTCAGACATTTCATCACGGCTTGAGAGTCTTTATTGGGAAGCGGAATTGCCCCCAAAACATCCAGAACGATACTGTCGGAGGGCGTAATAACAACAAGAGAAGGGTCTAACGGTTCGTTATATTGCCAGAAATTCTCCAGTTCCATTACAGTTTTGGGGGAATCAACTTGGAGCCCAACATCGGACTCTTCTGATGGAAGTGAGTTGTCGTCCTCTTGTCCTTCGTTTTGTAGTCGTCTTTTTTGGCGGAGCGCATCTAAAATCTGAGCTTTAGTACGTCCCCGCAATTGGAACAAAACAAAAGGATCTTCTCGAAAAAAATCGCCTAACTGATAATACACAGCAGCAATGTGTTTACAAGGATTTTTGGGATCAGGGCAATTACAACGGGAATGAACGTCGGATAGCGTGAACGGAAACAAACTTAACCCGTTAGCCGTAAAAATCTCCTCGATATTAGGCGGCATTTCCCCAGCCAATACCTGCGCAGAGTAGAGGGCCTGCTGAGCCATTGTATCTACGACATAATCCCAATCTTCATCGGTGAACTGATCAATCCAAATAGACAATTTATAAGGATCGGCTGCTGTTCCTTGCACATCGGCGACGACCTTAGAGCCCTTAAATTCGAGGCAGAGGATATGCCCTTCCCTGGCGTACTTACGGCCCCGCTCCAAGCGTTTTTTAAAGCGATATGAGTTCAGCAGGTCTACCCATTGCTGAACCCACCAGGCTTCAGCTTCCATTTCATAACCAGGCGCTGGATAACTTGTCATTGATTTTGACCAAGGAAAGATTAAAGAATCGGGGAAGATTGAACGGGATTTAGGGACTAATATCTGAGTTGGGCAGTTGACTCATTTTCTCAAGATCTAATATCTGGGCCAGATCTTCTGGACTCATCATGCCTCTTTCCAAGACCAACTGTCGAAGGGATTTGTCGGTCTCAAGCGATTCTTTAGCGATCGCAGCGGCATTGAGATAGCCAATATGTGGATTCAGGGCGGTGACCAACGCCAGGCTGCTTTCAGCATAGGCAACACAGCGTTTGCGATTAGCCTTGACGCCCTGCAGACAACGGTGTGTCAGCGCCGACAGCGCATTGCCTAAAATCTCAATACTGTGAATTAAGTTATAGGCAATCAGCGGCATCATGACGTTTAGCTCCAACTGTCCAGCCTGCGCAGCTAATGCAATGGCGTTATCGTAGCCCATGACCTGGAAACACACCATTGAAATCATTTCAGCCATGACCGGATTGTATTTACCCGGCATGATAGAAGATCCGGGCTGCACCGGCGGGAGTTGAATTTCTTTGAAGCCTGTCTTGGGCCCAGAGTCTAATAAGCGCAGGTCATGGGAGATTTTCACACAGTCTTGGGCCAGGTTACGGAGGGCGCCCGAGACTGCAAGGAAAGGAGCCATACTCTGCATTGCCGCCATCAAATGGGGAGCGGGTTGAACGGATTGTCCAATCAAATAAGAGAGTATCTCCGCCACCCGCATTCGATACTTGGGATGGGTGTTCAGCCCCGTGCCCGCTGCACTGCCCCCCAATCCTAACAAAGTCAGATCCTTAGCGCTGGTTTCAATCCGGGACATATGGTCTGTCAAGATTTGGCCCCAAGCCCGAAAGTTTTCCCCCAGGCGAACGGGCACAGCATCCTGCAGATGGGTGCGCCCTGACCGAACAACCTCGCTAAAGGCGTCAGCTTGTCGATCCATGACCGCGATCGCATCCCCAAGGGCTGGATAAAGGGTCCGCTCCAACGCCAATAAACCGCCAATGCGAATTGCAGTGGGAATCACATCATTAGTAGACTGACCAAAATTGACGTGGTCATTAGGACTCAGTCGACTGTAATTCCCTTTTTTGTCCCCCAAAATTTCTAAGGCTCGATTGGCCAACACCTCATTTACATTCATGTGGTGGGAAGTGCCTGCCCCTGCCTGATACACATCCACAACGAATTGCTCGCGGAACTGCCCCTGCAGCACCTCATCAGCCGCCTGCACAACGGCTTGGCTAATGTCCCGGGGAATACAACCGAGTTCTCCGTTGGCGATCGCAGCCGCCTTTTTGATCAACAAACAGGCGTCAACGTAAGTCGGCAGCGGTTTCAATCCACTAATCGAAAAATTCTCGACAGCGCGCAAAGTCTGAATGCCATAGTAGGCATCCTCGGGAATGGGGCGTTCCCCCATGGAATCCTTTTCGGTGCGGTAGGGCTTCGATTCAGTCATTGCATCCAGTCTTGCGCAGGGGTCTGTATCTTACCGGAAAACGGTTTAAGCGATTGCTTGCAACAAGTTGGCGAGCCTCGACCCAGTATTAGGGGTCAGGAGGGAAGGATCGCAATGCAGTCGCTTCACCTAAAACACTCTAAACCTTCATTATATTTTACAAATCCTGAATTCTTACACCCCTCTGAGTCGACCAGAAACGCCATCACAGTTCGGCGTCCGCCTTCCTATGCCCTGAAAAACGTATTACAACCAAGCATCTGCGCGATTCTGCATCGACTCCTCTAAAATGTCGGCAGGGGATGTCTGCTAATTATGGTGCGTATACCAACATTGAAATTTGATCGGGGAACGCTGGTGCTGCACCCGCCCCCCCGGGGGAAAGCCTGGATTGACTATGCGGTATGGGACGATCGGATTGAACGGTTTCGAGCCCCCGCCAATCAATATCGGGCCTTGGTGGAGTCACTCCGATCGGAAGGCGTGTCTTTCAAGGATCTGGCGCCAAAATTTGCCCCCTTAACCTTAACCCCTCGTTTTAATCTGCAGCCTTACGTCCATCAGCAGGAAGCGTTACAGGCTTGGATTCAGGCGAAATGGCGAGGAGTGGTTGTCCTGCCGACCGCAGCAGGTAAAACCTATCTCGCCCAATTGGCGATGCAGGCCACCCCAAGAAGCACCCTGATTACCGTGCCGACCCTGGACCTGATGCATCAGTGGTACGCCCATTTGGAAGCCGCCTTTCCAACTGTGGAAATTGGGTTATTGGGGGGCGGGTCGCGAGATCGCACCCCCATCCTTGTCGCCACCTATGACAGCGCCGCCATTCACGCCGAAACCCTTGGCGACCAATATGCCCTGCTCATTTGCGACGAGTGTCATCACTTGCCCAGCGATTTTAACCGAGTGATTGCTGAATATTCCATTGCGCCTTATCGTCTAGGGCTCACCGCCACCCCTGAGCGAGCTGATGGCCGACATGAAGATCTAAACACCCTGCTTGGTCCGGTGGTTTACCGCAAAACGGCAGAGGAGTTGTCGGGTCAAGCATTAGCCCCCTATCAAGTCATTCAAATTAAAGTAAAACTCTCAGAAGCCGAACGGAAGCGCTATGACGCCTTGATCCAACGACGCAACGCCTTTTTGCAGGAAGCCAGCATATGGCTGGGAACGGCTCAGGGGTGGCGGAGGTTTGTCCGGGCCAGCGCCCAATCCCAAGCCGGACGACGGGCAATGCTGGCCCATCAAGAGGCTAAAGCGATCGCCCTAGGAACCGAAGGCAAACTTCATATCCTGGCGAATCTGCTGGTCCAACACTTCCCAGAACGGACTTTGATTTTCACCAACGATAACGCTACGGTCTATCGCATCTCCCAAGATTTTCTCATTCCCGCCATTACCCACCAAACCCCCGTCAAGGAGCGCCACGCCATTCTCCAGAAATTCCGCGAAGGGGACTACCAAACCTTAGTGGTGTCCCATGTTCTGAATGAAGGCGTAGACGTGCCCGAAGCCCGCATCGCTATTTTGCTTTCTGGCACAGGATCCACCCGAGAATATATCCAGCGTCTGGGGCGAGTATTGAGGAAAGGCGCAGGGAATAAGTTGGCGCTGCTATATGAGGTCGTGGCTGAAGAAACGACAGAGGAAGGGATTTCGCAACGACGGCGAAAGCAGCCAAAACCCAAAGCAACCTCCAATCAGTTAGAGTTAGCCTCAGTCAAGCCTGTCTATGACATTGCGGCGTCCGGGACGCCTCGCGCTGCTGAAGAAATCGATAATTGGAATACCTGAAGGTCCCCTAGAGCCATTTAAGAGAAAACAAATGTAAGTCAACCAACTTGACCTCTCCCCCAGGTCAGAACAATGGCCGATTATAGGATTGCCAAGGGGTGAAAAATTGCCGCCTCATAAAAATGGAGACGTTGTGAACAACGTCTCCTATAAATTAATTATCAGGCTTATCTCAAATTTTTTATCGCTCAATACTACAGGTCAACGGACAAGCAGCGTACACGGGAGTTTGCAGAGGATCCGGCTCTTGATTCAACCATCCCAACCAGCTCACGTCTTGAGGATGGATACCCTTAGCCGTCAATGCTGCAGAAACTGACGCCACAGTCAGTAAATTAAAACCAACCAGGAAGCTAACTACCAAGAGAACAGCGCTAGCAGGCATAATAGGCTGTAATGCAATCGCCAAGATTGAAGCTCCAGCCACAATCAAAGTTACGACCGGAAAACCAATTACCAAAAAACAGACTTCTAAAATCAGCATCCATACAAGGAAGCTTTTAGCGATAAAGAAAAAAGCAGATCTTTGAATGTTTTCTGTTCTAGCGATCGCCATCAATTTTCTCCTTGAGCTTCAAAATTTATAGAGTTGAATGAGCTGGGATTGGATTGCGGGATTCAGTTAAGGGGCATTACTTAAGCCAATTAAGTGTGAATCGAGAAGACAACTAAGGTTGTTAAAGTTCATATTTAATAAGCCGCCTTCATTGGAGCTTTACTGTTTCTTAAGTATATGGATGAGATAGAAATCCTTGATCCCCAATTCGCCAAAGTTTACAAATACCCCCAAGAATATTACGCGGTTCGCAATATTTCCCGGCAAAATAATTCATCATAAACATCTTTCAAAAAACGCCAAAACCCTTGCTTGACAATAGTTTTGACTTTTCAAGCTGTATGTCGATAAGACGTCAATCAAGCTGCAATCTAGTCTTAAGTTCGCAATGAATGTTAAAAATAAACTTTCTGAATCCTAGAATACAGATCAACTCATAAAGGCTAAATAAGATGGTTAATCGCCTCATCAACCCATAACATAATGGGGCTCTGATTCCATTCAAGAGTGGCTTTACAGCAACATTGACGCATCCCAAACCGACTTCTAATTCATGTGGTTTACACGACTAGTCGTATAAGGCTTACGTGAAAATGTTGAGCTTTAATTTTCGAGCTTACGGATATCTACTTAAACTGAAATATCTTTATTCAGTAAGAATACAGTGGCTGATTGACGAACAAATCCTTTGGAATACCCATGCCATCGTAGGGGGGCAACACACCCAAAATCGTGCAGATTTGCAGCGCTAATAAAGCTTCAAATTTGGGTTTAGCGCGTTATGTCGCGCTGACACTGTCGACCAATTGAACACCTGGACAGATCGCAATATTCGCCAGCAGCATCCAATTTGCTAACAGCTCCCCACGTTGATGAATCACCTTAAGGATCCGCAGAAAAATAACATCCCATCCACCCATCCACGGCCTTTTTCTGGGACTTTATTTTGACGCAACTCCCTTAGCTTTATCCGTCCAGTAGGATGTGTATAGCCCAAGAGTCATCCAAATAAAGCGAAGGGTAACGCATCGAAAACTTGATGAATAATGACCGATCACCCAATCCGAAATTCAAAATCCTTGCCCTGCCGCCTTGTATAAATCCTCCTTGGCGAGTAATTTATATTGCAGTTTTGGGAATTCTATGGACCATTGAGGGGTATATCTTTAAATCTGTACGCCTTGAGCTTCGTTAAGCAGACTGATGGCTGTATCGAGAGGGAAGACGTAATTCTATGACTGAATCACAACGCCCGTCGGCGCCCCCCAACGCACCGCCCCCGCCGCCTCGACGTCCGGCGCCAGCGCCTTCTGCCGCCAAGCAGACACCTGCGCCGCCGCCCTTGGGTCACCGGGCGGCAACGCCGCCGCCAATGCCGACTAGTGCTGCGGGTGCGGGGACTAAGGCGAGCAGTGGACTGACCCTACAAAAATTGATTCGAGAAGCGTATGACAAAGGCTTTTCAGATGTCCATTTAGGGGTCGGTGAACCCCCCCGCTTTCGGAATCGAGGGGAAATAGAACGGACTGAGTATCCAATCACTACCGAGCCTGCCTTTTATAGCTGGTTGGAAGAAATCCTAAAGCCGGATGAAATCCAGAGATTTAAGCAAACCCTGGATTTTGACGGCGCCGCCCAATACGACTTCGCTCGGGTTCGGATCAACATCTTTGACAGCTTGAGGGGACCCGCCATGGTGCTGCGTTTAATCCCCGTAAAAATTCTCACGATGGACCAGTTGGGTTTACCGTCGGTTCTGAGGGATATTTGTCATTATCATAAAGGACTCATTTTGGTGACAGGGCCAACGGGGTCGGGTAAATCCACTACCCTGGCGGCGATGATTGACTATATCAATGATGAGATGCCAAGGAATATCATCACCATTGAAGATCCAATTGAATTTGTTCACCAGAGTCGTCGAGCCCTGATTAAGCAGCGTGAAGTGGGGTTACATACCCTAAAATTCGGAGCTGCTCTGAAAGCATCTCTCCGGGAAGATCCAGACATTATTCTGGTGGGTGAAATGCGTGACCAAGAAACTGTAGGCACTGCGCTTAAGGCGGCCCAAACCGGTCACTTGGTGTTAGGCACCCTGCATACCAATAGCGCCGTTAAAACGGTAGAGCGGATTCTCAACCTTTTTGAGCCAGAACAACAGGCTCCGGTGCGGGTGGCGATCGCCGAATCCCTGGTGGCTGTCGTGGCCCAAGGACTCTGTCGCACCACAGATGGTAAACGGGCCGCCTTCCATGACATCATGATTAATACGGACGCCATCAAAGATTACATCTTGCGAGGCAAATTAGACGAAGTAGAAGCGCTTATCCCGAAATGCACCTTTGACGGCATGTGTACAATGAATCAATCTCTCTATGCTTTGTACGAAGCTGGGCGGATCACCGAAGAAACCGCCCTCGAAATGTCGCCTAAACAAAATGAGATGGCGCAAATGTTGAGGGGTCGAGTTTAAAGAGTCAATCCCATAATTGTGAATCACCCAAAGTCAATGCCTCCCCAGGTATTTAAAGGAATTGCCCTTTTTACGCCGGGGGGGGATTTAGTATATTGCATCGATGCCCATAAGCAAGCGCGTTGGCACCTACATTTGTGCGCAGCGCTTCAGGAAAACTTGAGCTTGCTAGAGTTGCCCCATTTCCTGGTTCCCTGTTACACCGCCACCATTGACCGATGGATTGATTCTCAAAGTCAGCAAATACAAACGTCGGCTGAGGTTTATCCCTTAGTGTTGCGACACCAGGCAGTATTAAACGCCGTTTTTGAACTGGGCGACTTGGTTTGGCAGCCCATTACGTCATCTCTAGAGGCTTGCAGCCCCATGGTGCTGGCCAACTATCGCGACCAATTTCCTCAGCTATGGGAAAACCATGACTTGGTGCTTCAGGTGAAGAAGTCTGAGCCGCAAATACAACCCTTCACAGGCAATAAATCTTACCTATCTTGGTCAACTGCTGAGCCGCCGCCGGATACCTCAGGGTATGTGTTGCGCTTATTTGTTTCAGGCCACAGCGCAGGTACCGAAAGAATTCTACAAAATCTACACCAGATATTGGAAAAATTCCTACATCAGCCCTATACGCTAAAAGTGATCGATGTTCATAAGCATCCAGAACAAGCAGAAGTGAGTCACATCTCTGCAACGCCGACATTAGTAAAAGTTTGGCCCAAGCCCGTTCGACGCATTGTAGGCGAATTAGATGACGCCAGCATGATTCTGCGGGCGTTGGTTGATGTGGCGATGTGATAATTTCAGTCGCCACTGCTCAACTTTCTCAAATAGTTCTGGCGAAAGCCACTGATCATAGTGGGGATAAATCGGTAGACGGGGGGCTAATGTCCACTGGGCCTGATCTAGGGTCGCAGCCAGTGTATTCGCTTGGAGATGAGGATAATCGGGATTCACTTCATCCCGGGGGCCAATCCCGCCTAAATCTCTGGCCCCGGCTTCCAGACAATCCAGCAGGCGCTCGGTGTGCAGGACTAAGTTGGGAGGAATCTGGATCGTAATCTCCGGCGGCAGTTTGGCTCGGGCAAGCTTGACCGCCTTGACTAATGTTTCAGGACTGAAGGACGTCCCGTCAAACGCTTGGGTTTGTCCAGGCTGATGAGGTTGGAGGATGACTTCCTGAATGTGCCCAGATGCTTGATGCAGTTGAGCGATCGCATCCAGAGTGTCGGCCCAATCATCAGGCGTCTCTCCAATCCCTAACAGCAGCCCGGTTGTAAACGGAATTTTGAGTTCTCCCGCCCAGGCCAACTGCTGTAATCTAACGGCAGGCGCTTTACTGGGGGCATGACGATGGACGGTCGTCATTAAGTTGGGCGTAACTTGTTCCAACATCAATCCCATCGAGACGTTCACTCGCTTTAACTGCGCCATTTCCGCATAGCTCAGCGGACCTGCATTGGTATGGGGCAAAAATCCCAAATCTAAGGCCAGAGCGCATAGGTCATAGATTCGCTGGAGCCAGGCTTGGCGAAGCGAACTCTGGGGATGAACTTCGCCGCTCAGAATGAGAATTTCAATCATCCCCTGATGTTTGAGCCCTTCCAAAATATTGCGGGCCTGAGAAAGACTCATCCAGGGACTCTGTCCAGGATCTGCTCGGAAGTTGCAATAGGCGCAGCGATTAAAACACTCGTAAGTCGGTATCAGTGTATAGGCAGGACTATAGGTAACGGTTCGATGAGTATGAGGGGATGAGTGTTGCAGCAGATTGAACATGGGAAACCCAGCACAGACTTTGAAAGTTGGACTGGCGACAATGCAAGGGGGCGGCGACTTAACCGCCAGTCCAACCGGTAAATTTTTATGATAATTTGCGATTGGCTGATTTGTTGACCGCTAATGGCGCAATATCTATCCGCTCTGCTGAGGTTCGCCGCTACGGAGCCAAAGGGGATTGGGCGGAGAAGACAATATGCAAAGAATTTAGCGCTTTGAGCGATGGCCCTCAAAGAAAACCTTGTAAGCCGCCCAGAAAATACCCAACAAAATTAAGACGCCAGCAAGCGCCGCAGCGATCTTAATCGCAACAACGGTGACCACCGCCAAGGCTAGAAATTTACCCACTTTGAACAGGGTTTTATACCCAGGACTGACAGCGCCTTTGGTTTTCGAATGCTTTACAGTCTTAGAAGCTGGTTCATTCACGTCAGCTTCCAACTCTCTAAGCCGGATCGCCAACTCCCGTTCTTTTAATTCTTGCTCTCGGCGTTGAAGTTGTTCTTCTTTTATCCGATCGGAGTCCATAGCACTTTACAAAGTAACCGTTTAGATCGTAACCTCTACACCCCAAAGGGAAAAGAGGCATTGAATAGATGTTGAGCAAAGGGAGAGAATAACCACTGATGAGAAAGCTCTATTTCTTAGTTCCCGGAACAGATAGTAAGTTTGCTTGCGGCGGACTTTGGGCGGAGTTAAATATCTGCAATTTAGCAAAGCAAATTTGCCCTGCAGATGTGGCGACCTATGAACAGCGGGAACAAGACACCCCCTTTTTAGAGGACCTACTGACAACTGAGTGTTTAGACGAGGTTATTTTTATCATCAGCTGGGGTTTTCATACGCCCAAACTAGCCCACAAGCTAAAGCATTACAATGTGGTTTATCATGCCCACAGCGTGGGGTATCGATTCAATCTCCCCGCCAATATCCCAATTATCACAGTCAGCCGAAATACCCTGGGTTATTGGGGTCAAAAATCCCCCAATTCACTCATATATTATTTACCGAATCATATTTCAGATGAGTTCCAAAATCTAGGACTCGAAAGAGATATTGATATTTTAGTTCAGACGCGGAAATCTTCAGAATACCTATTGAAAGAATTGACGCCAACTTTACAGAATCTGTGCAATGTTGTGGTGCTTGACTCATATGTAGATGAACTAGCCAAGCTGTTCAATCGCACTAAAATTTACCTCTATGATTCTGCAGAATACTGGGCCGTTCAAGGGTTTAGTGAAGGATTCGGCTTACCTCCTATGGAGGCTCTCGCCTGCGGCTGTCAAGTTTTTTCCAGCGTCAATGGCGCTTTGGCGGACTATTTAGACCCAGGATTCAATTGCCACAAAATCGCAGGATATTCAAGGGAATACGATGTCAAACGAATCCTTAGGATACTGAATTCCCCTGTTCAACTCCAGTTATCTGAAAATTTCTTTGAAATATATCGAGCTGATAATATTTCAAAACGTCTTAGAAAGATTCTGGATGAATTAAATCACTTCTTTGATCATCGCAAAAGTTATCCAGCTAATATTCAAGGGCTGACTAAAAGGCGCATTGGGAAATTAACGATCCAAAGTTTTTTTGCCAAACTGGGGAAAAAACTGAATCTCAATAAACCAAGTTAAATAACGCGCCAACACCCCTATTACTCATCTCTATTTTGCTGAGGGATCTGGAGATACATAACAGTCTATCCCACATATATTCATCCACTCCTGCACTGCCTTTTACTCGGTTTTATATTGACACAAATCCCTTAAATAGCCCCGAGAATAAGGCCTGTAATCTAGAGGAGCTGAGGATTCTTTGATGAGAGGGGAATAGCCTGTGAATTTTGTCTTTGAGCGGGTTGAGGCGACTTCAAGTGCTTCTTTAACAGGCCTAACACCTTCTCTT
>JAAUYH010022697.1_pt1 | contig 19867 bp, 17 predicted proteins | sample 7278061 | NCBI WGS metagenome assembly JAAUYH01 (sample SAMN14350203, study PRJNA611818) | marine sediment metagenome | isolation source: surface marine sediment (0.6m) | place: French Polynesia: Moorea | collected 2018-08 | reverse complement strand
GTACTCACAAACTTAAGTAAATGTTTCATATCCATTCCAACGGTTGTCCGGCAATGATGAAATCACTTCCATACAGTACGAACGTCTATACCAATACAATATGAAACCTGTATTAATGCAGAAGTCATGTACAACCAATGCCACACAAGCTCTAGTATCATATGTGCACCTAATTTGGTCTGGATTCGACCAAGGCTATCTCGAAAGATGAAAACTCATTGTCTTCTAATACAAAACGCTTACCAATGCATCCTCTTGACCAATAGCGCCAGACACTCTTCCGCGAGATCTCATTGCTAGATGTCCTGTAGCCCTCATACATTTCAGATCCACATACCTGCCCGTCTTTCTCTTTTTTGCATAGAACTTCTCGAGCACTCTCCAGAATTTCTTTAAAACAGAGCCATAATAGAGTGGACTTCTCGTCCTTCCCGATACCGCCGTAAAAATCACGTAGTTTCATGCTCTCCGTGAAAACGTGCCTTCTACAATGGCATAGCAAGTAATCAATAATAATTTGTTAGCTTCAACTGAACTAAATCAAAACACCTAGTTTAGGTGATACCTAATTAGAAGATGTAGCCTGCGTATTCATACAGCACCAACTGGTCATGCTGCTACTACCATGTTTGGCTGGACGAACATGATGCGCGTAGTATTCATAGAACCTAGTCAATCGCTACCGATGGTTGAAAGTAGGGCGGGTCATTGACCGATACAAGTCGGAAGCTTTAATGACGGAGTGCTCGTTTTCGATGACACGAAGGTGGTTTGATGTATGTATTTTTGCAATGGGTCGGGCTCACTCATCAACTAAACAGATTACAGTACAAGTGGTGGTGTTCATGTGACGGAATATGGGACGGCCCATTGTATTGAAGCGCTACGATTCTGTTCTATTTTAGATTTTGTAACCGTCATCACGCGACATCAATAAATCAGAGACAAATTGTCACAGGGATGAGCCCGGTACTGAGGGTAAGGTATACAGTCTATTTTGCATCGAGGGCAAGATGGAAGAAATAGAAGGAGGGGAATTGAGCACAGCCGCAATTCGAATCGCGTAGAGATGAGTTAATTCGACGTAAGGCGAGTAGGTAATAAACTGTATAGTAGCGAATCTTGGTGTAGGCTGAGATAAGCTTCGCGTAGGAAACTGCCCAGCACGCGCATGCTGTCCTCAGTCAGGGTATGGTCGATATTCTAGTTGGACGAAATACTGTACTGGGTAATCCGCCACCAACGCGCTGTTTTAGTATTGTCTCATCCTTTCCTCAGTTTGCACAACTCACGCGTGATGCATTTGCATCACCACTTTCGAGCGATACAGCACAGTACTCGTACAGTAGATGGGATTGGAAGAAAAAAATCCGATCGGAATCGGTTGAGAATCGGAGAGAGGACCGAAAAACAATTTCGGCTTGGTTGGGCGTGACATTCGTTGATGGAGTGAGCACAACCACAGGGAGCGGGGTGCATGTGCATCATAATGTGCATCATCTGACTCAGTTCAGTTTCAGAAACTAACGGCCAATAGAAATCGCACACGAGTAACCGAAATCCACACACTGACAGATGTCCAATGGACGTTGGCTGTAACAAGTCGTCGTCGTTCTCTGCGTTGTACAATGCTGTTTCTTAAACATGCCCAACGAAATCCCAAACCACCGATGCGAATTGTGCCCACTGTTCTTCTCTAAGCTCTCAAAACTCAACAAGCATTTGCTCAACGACCACGGTGCACACTGGAGACTCGCTCCCGGTAACCCGGGTGGCCCTGTTGCTGCCGTGGTAAGTCGCGCTGTTGCTCGCGCGAATCGTGCCTTTGACGGTACTCAAGCTCCCGCTTCGGTGCCGTGTGTTGAGTGCCCCCCTGGTGGTGCTACCTTTCGCAACCCACGTGATCTTGCTCACCACATCCTCTCCAAGCACTCTGACGACGCTCTAAGCCCTGACGATAAATCTAAAGTATCTAACATGAAGCGCAAGACTCCCGCTCCCGCTAACTCGTCCGCTGTTTCTCCTGACTCCGCTGCGAAGAAGGTCAAGAAAGTGAAGAAGGCTACCGCCGAACCTGCTCTTCCTGTTGAACCCAAGCCCAAACCCAGCGCCGCTAAGCCGCCTCTATCTCCTAAGTCTGCGAGTCGCGAGGCTTCGCCCAAGTTGGTCAATGCGGCTGTGAAACGTTCTGATTCCAGCAAGGATGGTACGTCTAAGAAGACTGAGAACGTGCCCATTGGGTTGGACTTCAGCTCCGTCGTGGGGTTCACGCCGAATGCTCGCAAGAGTTATTACCGTGTTGTGAAACGGTAGCACGGATACTGGCTGAATGTGTAACAAAGGTGGGTGGATAAAGGAGTACTACTAGGTTAGGAGGTATAGTAAAGCTTGGCTGCAAATAAAACAAGTTAAGATTCATTCTCCATCGCTTCTGGGGTGACTACAATTGTATTGACGTAACCACTATCAAATCGGCGGACTTCTAGCGTAACCTTGTGACCAACTTTGAAGCTCATCTCCCCCAAAAACTCCGAGGCTGTCGCCGTGCTCACACCATCCACCGACACAATGACGTCGCCTTTCCGAATCCCGCCCAAATCCGCAGGACCTTTCCTTGTAACGTCATGAACAATCAAACCTCTCGAAAACGGCGTCACTTTCGCATGCTCAACTTCCTTCTCCAACCACTTCGGCATCGCGTAATCCGGGTCTGCTCGAATATCATCAACAACTTCGCTAGTCAAGGAGATGACTGCTAATCCCAGGAACGGTTTTCGTACTTCCCCATGCTTTCTTAATTCATCGACAACTCGCATGCCATAATTAATTGGGATAGCAAATGCAATTCCTTCCACGCCCCCTTCGACCTTTTTTGAGCAAATTCCGAGCACACGGCCATCCAAGTCGCACAGTGGTCCACCGGAGGAGCCGTGATTAATAGCAAGGTCTGTTTGCAACAATGGCAAACCGGTAGCATCTTCGCCAGTCGTGCGCTCTAGATCACGACGCAAACAGGAAATAACCCCAAAACTACACGAGTTGCCAAGCGTTAGAGGTGCACCTACAGCAACAACAAATTCGCCCGCGCGAACCGCATCAGAATCGGCCAACCCAGCAGCAGGTAGAGCTTCACAAATTCCATCGACGCGAATTATTGCCAAGTCGCTGGCAACGTCGTATGCTACGATAGAAGCAGGGAAACTCTCACCTGTCGCCGCAGTGACACAAATTTCGGCTCGCTCACCAGCTCTTAACGCAACATCATGAACTACATGCGCATTTGTAAGTATCTCCGTGCCATTTTCATCAGCACGAATAACAAATCCAGAGCCGTACGACAACTCAAGTTCCACAGGAGGACCGCCCGCCCCACCAAACAATGACCGCCGCCGCTCACCTAGGATAGTCATTCGTATTTTCACAACCGACGGTAATATTCGATCGACAGCATCCGCCACAACGTAACGACCGAGGGGATTCGCGGGTAACTTGGAAGGATTTGTCACTTCTGATTCCGTTTCCGGCAGCTTCCGAGCTCCAGCCTCAGCTACGCGCGGAATACAGAGTGACATAGTTACCCCGGTCACAGTTGCAGCAAACGCTGCCGCCGTGGCCCCTCTCGCATTCGCTTGAACGTGAAGCGCAGACGCCGAAAACCCGCTGTTAAACATGGGGCGTACAATGCGCGAGAAACGCCCGAATGCCCGCATTTTCCTTCCTTACGCCACTGCCACAAAGAAGATGGAGGCGAAGAATTTGGTGAACAAGGTTAGTGACACGCTCAAACACAAGCACCAGAAGAGGAGTTCAAATCGCATTGCAGGTCGCGCTATCACCAACCAGTGTACTACGCAGCGATGGTTTGTTCAATGCAACTTGTGAGTAGCTCAGGAGAAACGGAACTGTAATGCTTTAATTCTAAATTTCAAAGTACTAAACTGTGATAGGAAACCACAACCTAAATTTTGGGTGAACGGCAGCAAGGTTATTGACTGTGAACATCGCAACCCGAAGACGGTATCACCATGCGCGGGTTCATCAGTTTCCGTAGTAATTAGCAGAAATTTGGATCAATCAGCTGTGGCAAGGTACCATCGAAATTATTACATAAATATAGGATTGAGAAATTGACAAGCTGATTGGAACTGAATCCATGGGTGACACATATTTAGACCTTGTTCTCCCATACAGCTATACCTTTTCTTGGTACACTATCGAATCCATTCATTTGATTCCTGTACGCGTGCACAGCCGGTACAAAACAAAACATTCTCGCTTCCCTCTTCAATAATTTCCTTGATTCAAAAATAATAGTTTTAGGCTTGCCCTTCCACAAGTCCTCTTTGAAGAATCTGAGTTGCTTGGATTAAAATCTCCATCGACCCAGCAGCAACAACGCGCCCATCGCATCGAGGGCCTACCTGTTCCCCATTCCAATCACGCATGAAACCGCCTGCGCCCTCAACCACTGGAATCAGTGCGAGAAAATCCCATGGCTTGAGATCTGCTTCAACTACGAGTTCGATATGTCCCGATGCCAATAGGGCGTATGCATAACAGTCACCGCCGTACACAGCTCCACGAACATGTTTTCGCAAATATTGAAAAGCACCTGAATCACCGCCAATGAACATTTCTGGAGTTGTAGCATGAACCACACAATCATCAAGCGATGATGATTTGCTTCTTACTCGGCACAAAGCGTCATTGAATAGTGTGGGTCGTTCAGTGCCACCAGCCCAGCGTTCGCGTGCTATAGGTTGGTCGATAATGCCAAACACAGGTACTCCACGATGTAACAACGCGATGAGTGTGCCGAAAGTCGGACGACCGCTCATGAATGATTTCGTCCCATCAATTGGATCCAGACACCACGCCCATTCCGCTGTCGCCAACAACTCAACACCCGCACCACCACTTTCCTCACCCATCACTGCATGGTCCGGAAAAGCCTTCTCAAGTATCTCACGCATAGCTGCCTCGGCTGCGGTATCTGCCGCGGTGACTGGTGACGCATCTTCTTTCAATCGTGTCGCTAATTCGCCACCACGAAAATATCCGCGAATCACTGCACCAGCCGCGTCTGCAGCAGCATGCGCAGCTCTTACCATCTCATCTGGCGCCTTCGCCCCTAGAATGGGTTCGCTCGACGCTTGCGGTTGAATCATGTCTGGCATCAATTCTCTATCGTGCAAACGATGCCGAGAGATTTTGGGCAGTCGTTTGCGTTGACAAACAAATGACGATTGCCTGAACGTGGTCCGGCATGAAACAAAATCATTCGTAACATGTAAAGCAAATGCCATGCTCGATGGCAGAGAAATAGATCTTGGGTTCGAGCTGCACAACGAAAACAACCTGAGCTTTACTGTAAACCGTATTTTCGGAAACACATCACCAATGACCTGTTTACCGACAATGTCATTCAGTGACGTTACTGGCGAGTTCTGAAAAGGCGCACTGGGATTACTTCAGAACAATAGAATGCGGACTAGAATTCAAAGCGGACAAGGCGAATTCGTCAGCTGTGGTCGTGCCCTCTGAAAATGCGGTTATTTAAACGGTGAAAAGGTTTTTTGATGTAGAATGGGACTCTATCACTCCACATAAAGCATGAATGTATGCAGACATGAATGGAACGCTCATGAAGGAACAACTCATTGCGAAAAACTTTACCATACGCTATTGGCATGAGTGCAAAATACTGAAATTGCACTAACCAATCGAGACTCAATCAAAACCTCATCAAATTCTTGTTTCATCAATGCTACATTTAGAGTTTGAATTCTTTCTCGTTTTGCATGCGAATGCGGAGTTGATTTTCAAGAAACGTGAACGCTTCCTCGTCGGTCGCAGAACCGCCATTCTGCGCAGGTGTTAAATGCGTTGGCCAGTTGGCGTAGAACTCTTCAGTTTTTCCCAATTGTATCATCTCCTGTTTGGCATTACGCAATTGTGTTAGTCCAAATAAGTACAAAGCCGGTTACTATTACGAACCTTCATTTTTTTGGACAGCAATGGGCGGACAAGCTTGAGCATGATTGCCATCACAGCCGGTGCGTTCAATAAATGCATCACAGAGAAACGAATAGGATACGCTGTACAACTCGAGGAGTTAGTCATGTGAACAAGAAAAGTGGAATCGATACGCACCATCCTGAAATACTGCGGCCTGTTTTCTCTGCGCAGTGAGACTGAAATTTCGCCACCCCATATTTGAACAATCTGAAATGAATATCATGCCTTTCCGCATCGACTCAACATCGCAATTTATCGCGTCAAACATGTACACGCCGGCTAGCAGCATCACTCGCCACTGTGCTTCCGTCAGCCCGGAAGGCGTGTAGTGTTGGACGATGCTGATTTGAACGCCACGACCATCCGTGTTTCTACCGATACATCCAAGAAATCCGGGGAACAATTTGTATGACTCTCGCAAAAGCGCAAGCGCATTGTCATTCTCGGCGTCGGTCGCACTGTACTCCTCGCGGAACTTTTGCATCTTCTCCAATCTCTTCACAGCCTTGGGGACCTTATCTTTCGCAACAATCGCATGTTGCAAATAGACCAAATCAGGCACTGGTTTCAAACCTTTCGCGAGTGCAGCAGCCTTGATCTTTCGGGCTTGTTCAAGTTCGGCAGGAGTAGCAGTAGCAGACATGGTCTCGGTATTGATTTAGATGGGTGGATGGTGTGGTGAATTGATTCATGATTGGGATGCGTATAAATACGCCTTGCTTGTTGATAGTGCAGCAAGAGAAAGATTATAATGAAAGCCAGCGGAACCAGCATGCCATGCTTTTGCTTTCATCTGGTACAAAAAAATTCACATAAATGAATTCTACAATAATTGATTTTGCCCATACGCAATTGTTTTGGCCTCGCTCAAACTTGCTGTCACCAATCGGGTGCGCCGTGACCCGGCGTCTCCGCACTTCGAATACGTAGTTTTTAACTTAAAAATAACCGCTCATTGCGCATAGAAGCGATTTCTGAGAGTGATAGACGATACAAACAACAATGGTGTAGTAACATCGTGTAAAAGCTCTGTCCACGTGTGCCACACATGCTGCAAGCAAAAGAAGGAATACGATTCTCGCTATACTATAGAGGAGCGTCCATGCCATTCGTCTTCACTTCATAGCTCTTCTTCAATTTTACTTGTAGACCGTGGTGGATGCTGGATGCTATCCAATGCTCGGTAAATTACTTGAGAGCGCGCACTCTGAAATACCACCACAGGAGAAACTATCGTTCACTAATCCCTTCTCTGTACTACGTACGCACTTATGTACTGTAGTATTCATCGCAGGTATGGCTCTTTTGAAGCGGATAACCACTTTGTTGCACAGTTCCATTCAATTCTTAATTATTTATAGTGAAACTAACTGATTAAGAATTCAATTCGGCATCGATGCTGAGTGCCGTAGGCTTCTAGCTGCAATAATGTGAACAATGAGGTGTACCACAAATGGCACTGGCGTAGGCTTGCGCGGAAGAGGACTATCGAACTGACTTTTCCACATGACTGCCTTGGTTCACTATTGTGGCCGGTCAAAAGGTTCCAACGAACAATTTGTAAATTAGACATTTCCATTTGTTTAGTTCTACCCTGCAAGGGCAACAGCGATATACTATGGAGGTTGAACCCGCTGTGCCAGCGAAACAGGCCGAAGATGACAGTAGCAGCGACGATTCGATGTCTTCGGTTGATGCGAAGCTGGATATTGCTGCTGCACGAAAAGAAGTGGAGGAATCGGGCACATTTGAGGCACATCGTAAACTTGTGACTGCGTTGCGCGCTGCGGGAGATGATTTCACTGCGCTTCGTGCTGCTCGTGCTGCATTCGCAGAAGCATATCCGTTAGTGCAGTCTATTTGGCTGGAGTGGTGCGAAGATGAACTGGCTCTTGGTGCAAGTCCCGATGTACGCCGCTTTGTCGTGCATGACGTGCTATTTCGTGGTCTTCGAGACTACTTATCTATATCGCTCGCGTCACGGTTACTCGAAATACAGACTGAACGCGTTCGTGCTCAGGAATGTGGCGCCGATGAGGTTAAGGGAACGATAATCGAACTGAAAAGCCGAGGTGCGCTCGTGCATTTTAGTGGAGCTGAGCAGTTATGGTGTGCTATTTTTGAGTTAATGAAACTCTGCGGTATGGATGACGGTAAAGCGAAAAAAGAAATGCGAAGTCTCGCTATCAAGCTTGACAAAGCTGATGTGAAACCATCTGAAGAAGTGGAAGACCTCGTGGTTTCATGTGGCATGTTCGAGGACAAACTCCTAGAATCTGGAAGCGACCCGAGCAAGGAAACTGGATTACGCGAAGACTCATTGAAGAGTCGATACAAGTCGTATGCTGCCTACCTCGAAAACTTGAGCATTCCCGCCGCTCGATGTGTGTGGGAGCGATGTGTGGCCGAATGCTTCCTCGATGTTGCAATGTGGCATGACTACGCGAAATTTTGTCGAGAGAAACTTGGACCCGATGATGAGCGTGAAGTACTGTTGCGTTCGTCTCGCAATGTTCCAAGTGACCTTAGCATTTGGCGAGAACTTGTTTTCAATATAGAACGTCGCGCTGCGGGAGACCTGCTAAGCAAGGAAGGTGCTGCAAACGATCTCTCGACTTTGTTAGAAGGTGTTCATAAGTACGTCTACACATCAGCAGATTGGGATGGTGGTATGCGACTCGGGCTTGCCATTATTATGTGATATCGTTCTTTGCAGATGCCACAGGAGATTCGTGCGGCTGTATTTGCTTGTCTCGGATATAACGAAGAGGGAAGCGAGCAATGGGCGAGTTTCAAACTTGCCATTGCATCCGTTTGTCTATTCGAAAAAGAGATTGAAGAAGCTATGAAGCATGTCTCTGAGGTGTTGGAGAAACGAAAAACAGATTTATCTGTGTGGATTCGTGGGATTCAATTGATGAATCGCGTTCGTACATCGGATGAGAAGATTCGCGAATTGTATCGAGAGGGTGTCAATTCTTTGACGAATCGAAACGATGTGGCGGTGTTGGGAGGTGCATGGATGGATTTCGAGAGTTTTTCTACAAGCGACATCATTCGACATGAAGATGTACTGAAGACAATCGATGATCGTATTCTTGTGCTGCCAAAAACCGATGTGTCGAAGTTGAAACAGAAGATGAAGCCCAAACCCCAAAAACCGCGAGTTCAGAACGAGCAATCCGCAGAAGTTGGTCGTAAACGGAAGAAACCTGAAGTCAAACGAAGACGAAAAGAAGTTGTTCTTGATTCAACCGTGTCTGAGGATGCGAATGGAAAGCCAGAACCCGCTGACGCCAAACCAGAACCACAGTACGAAGTCAACACTGTGTTCATTAACAATCTGGCTTTCAAGGCAACAGAAGAGCTGGTGCGAAAAAAGTTCGCCGAATGTGGTGCTATAAAAGACGTGCGTATACCTAAACGAGGGGATGGCGCACCAAAAGGAATGGCGTATGTGGAATTCGAGGATGACAAGGGCGTTGAATTAGCGCTCAAGCTGCATGAGACACAGATACTGGGGCGCACGATTTGGGTTCGTCGTTCGAAACCGCCACGACGACCGCCTCGACCTCGAGGTGCGCCATCGTCCAAGGGTCGTCGAACTGCTAGGCCGCTTGCTATGGAAGGAGACACAGTAATGACGGAGGTAACAACAGAACAAACGAAGACGCAAGACGACTTTAGGAAAATGTTACTAGGAACAAAGGAGTAACTATCGCCGTTGAGTGTAATAAAGTCGCTTCAGATGATAAAACACTGTGCTTTTCTGCTTCGATTGCGCTTTCGGCTGTGTTCAGAGTTAGATCGATGTCGCGAGCAATATTAGATCGTGCACATACCTGTCGCGAAATGCATTCGTTGAGTGCCTTCATCGAACTGGCGCACCGCTCTTCATTGAAATTTTGGTCCTTAAAACATGCCAACATAGTCATCATTTCAGGCATACATTCTGGACCTTTCTGGGTTAACCGTTCGATTACGCTTCGTTTCGGTAGTCGAGGTCGTCGAGCGCCTGCCCCACCCATCTTTGGTACTGCCAATTGCGCCTTTGCTCTGGCGAGTCACCGAGGACGGACAACAGTAGCTCACAATAAGAAAGAAATTTTATGTTTCCAAATTAACAGTAATTCCCTAAATGGTTCTGTGAGTGGGATGCTACAGCTGTTGCTACATATTAGCTGACGAAATGACGAGGTTTGGACCTCCTTTGTGACAAAATACAATGGAACACTTTATTCACTGCTGTTTTGACTCTTTAGATTGCGCTGGTGACGAGTTCTAGTCAGATTAGAGGCTGGCACTGCCTCCGTTTCTAAATGAAAACTAGATTCTTGATTCTTCCTTCTATATTCCAGTTTGTCTGATTCAAATTCCGCTTGTTTAAATCACTCTCTGTCAAGTAAGAGTAATAACAAACATCTGTGAAACTTACTATCTCTTCACGCTGTCCTTCTCCGTTTTTGTCGGCTCCAAGATCAGTTTTCTCAACCAAAAGTGTTCAACAAACATTAACGTCTTGGGGACATTGATTTCAGGGATTTTTCCACTACACAACCGCTTCAGTTCGAAACAGATCCGTGAAACGTTAAATAGATTGTCGATGCAATGAGAAATTACAGATGTGTATCGAGTGCTTGATGAATGTTGATGGTAGAATCAACTATGTATTACCACTTATGGAGAAAGAACATAACAGGAAGGTCGATACGGAAATTAAGAACATCTGCTGTGATTGATGGAGAATGCGTCATCTTACCGGCAAGTATAACTCCAACCTTGTCGTAAGTTGCCAATTATTCTGAAGCGTGAGAAAGTATATCACCGTAAAGTTCTGAATTAGTTATTTGTTGTTTCTATTGTCCTGCTTAAGCGAGTGAGTTTGTTTGTACTGGCTGCTATCATGGTCACAAATAGAAATCTCTGCAAAAATTTTGGAACGATCTGAAGTTATTAATCTTTCGAGTATCGAGCTCGTAGAATACTTATTTCATAGCAGGGACGAGTTCATCAATAGTACGTGGATTTCGATTGTACCGAATAGATTGGATTGCTCGAAAGAATATCAAGCGTGGATGAGCAACAATTTCGATAGGTAACGTTCGTTACAACCAAAAGGGATTGATTCAGAATGCAGCGCTTTTCGAAATCCTCGAGGATAAACTTGATGGAAATTTCATGGTGAAACATTCCACGACTAAAGGAAGTACATTGCAATCTTCTTATCATCGATGTGCTCGTTCCGATCTTTACAGTTCATAGGTACTGCAGCATTCAATATGAAAAGCAGTAAGAAAGATTGCAGCTCAACGACGTCGGTACGCTCTTCCAGATGGTGGTAGTACGGCCGGATGAACGTTTTTATTTCAAGACATTCATTATGGTTTAGTTCAACAGCAACAGTAGTGATATTGTCTCTTGAACGATATAAGGGCAGTATCACTTACTATCTGGAGTTCGTTATTCCTCTGATAAGTGATAAGGTTTGTTTGATTTTTTCTCTGACTCAAGCCGCAGACTATACGATTGACCGGACTTGAGATGTAGACATGTTACTTAACTGAACTAAATCAACACAATCTCTTGTCTCATTGTAACAAGAAAGAAGAATGGAAAGAAAGGCAGCGATTGATATATTGGACGATAAATACAAGCATGCTAATAAAGTGGATGAGTACTTCTAAGCGGATGCGGACCGCTATCTGAAAGAAATTTTTTCTATCGGTATGCTGTAACGAGAGAAGTGAGGATTACGGGGTTGCTTGTGAGGCAAGCGTCGGTGATATTCGCGGCTATGACGGGCGTGAACTTTACGCAGTACATGCTGGATATTTTAGGTGAGAACGACAAAGAGCGTCTGAACAAGATAGCTGAAATCGCACGGATGGGATTGTTTGTAGCGGCAAGAAAATTCAATGTGATTTCAAAGCTTCTATCTGAGGAAGGCTTGGAGAACGTTTGGGCTGGAAGGCGCAGTCTGGTTTGCCAACAGGTTTTCCGTTTTGTCCTTGTAGAAGCAGATGCCCCGAGGGTTAAAGGTACGTTGACAAGACTTAGCAATTACCGAGACGCGAAAGTTGTCTACAATCACATGTGCAGGAGGTCAAGACCCAGTACTCGCTCTAGGGACAGATGTAATTTCTAAGTTCTGCGCTGGAAGAAATTGAGTTGAACATGACAGGGTAGTAAAGGTTGGAATAAACATTTTTTGTTCTTCGTGACAATCCAGTTCGACTCGTCGTGCCTACCCCATAGTAAAAACTTGAATGCAGTAACAGAGAAAAGTATTAACCGTAAATGTTGGGTCTAGATCGGTCAGAACAAGGATTCTGTGATGTTTACGATGAACCAAAGTGATTCGGGATAGCTCACACTGCAGAAAATGAGCTACAAGCCGGCAACCATCTCCTTGGGCAATCGGGCAATTTTGTTGTATTTGAGATAGGCTTCCGTGGAGACTTTGTAATGTTCCATCACATCATCGGTTACGGCGCTGGCGTCCTTCAACGATTCCAGTTCTTGGAATAACCGGTTGGTCACGTACAGAAGGTCTTGGCTCTGCTGATTTAAGACGCTGTCGCTGAACGAGGTTGCGTAGATTGAAAGCGCACGCCGGAATCTGACGTCGAACTCTTTCGAGTTCACAGCAGCGTTCACCTCCGCGATATCACCCTTCTCCAGACTCTGGCCTATTTCTCGTAGTGTCACGCCTCCAGCCAATATCCGCGGATAATAGCGTTCGAATGCTCGACGTTGGCTCTGCATCGTCTTGTCCGCCAACGCAGGTAATGGCAAAAGCGTGGTTAACGCGGCGCTACCGAGGAGTGCGCCGAATGAACGGCGCGATACAGAAGCACTTGCATATGGAGTGGTTCGTCTCGACAGTGAGGACGCTTGGGGTGAGCTGGTGCGAACGGGCAAGGAGGTAATCGTGAGGAATGCTGTCATCATTGGGAACTTAGAGACACACAAGTCTGTGGATGAGCACCAATACCTACTGTAAATATGACCACAAATACTGACCTCGTAGGTACAGTATTATCTGTGGATATTGCCAAGTGATGAACGAGAACGACGTCTTTGAGGTGCATTCTTTCATAATTTGCCGCACCGTAACGCAATCAGGTGATGTGGTTTGCAGAGAAGAAATAAACAGAAGCGCTTCTCGATTTATTGTGATTCGAAGCTCCTTTCTAAACTAGTCACCTTCATTCATCAAAAATGGGCTGTGCAATGGGATATTGGCAAGTTGACAGGACGACAGCAACGACAACAAAAATAGACCAGTGAGGTGGGAGAGGCTGTGAAAATTAGCGTGGAGTGAGGTCCACCACGCCTGTCTTTACCCCAACCAGGAGAACGATTAGTGGCACCAGAAACGTGAGCACTCCGGTAACGAGCCACACATCAATACCTCCCTCGACGCCGCTGGTGTACGCGAAATCTTGTTTTTCGTCTTCCGTGACACCCTTCCTGAAGCTCACCTTCGACTTGCGACTAGAGAGTGCTTCTCGCGTGAGTTCTGCGCTGCTTTTCGGTTTTGTATCGGTTTCCTTCATTTGTGTCATCCGCATGTTTCCGAACTGCGCCACCCTGGGTGTTGATTTTTGCGCGCATAATTGGCGGGCCGTGGTAAGACGTGCGCCACCGATAGCTGCGCTAGTCGCGAATGCTGTCTGCATTGTGAGCGAGGCTGATATCCGACGAAGTTACCAGACAACAGATGCTCAGGTTGACTACTCAGTCTCTCAGCGAGCATTCTTCAAATAGAACCAGTACAGTACTCTTATCCATCTCGTTGGAAATCATGCGATGTTCCTAGCCCTACGATAACAGACCGATGGTTGGCCAATCATTTTTTTGGTTGCATTTTTGATCTCAGTAATCTGGATTTTAAACGTGATGCGCAAATTCCTTGCGGCAGGAAGAAATGGGCAAGGTGAAATGCTTCAGTACTTTATTCAGCTGTGACATCGTTGTCCATTCGATGCTGCTGCACATGAGGTTCTCAAAGGTTTTTCTTTAGTTGTTCTTCCGCAGCAGGTGACTCTCACGGTAGTTTGTCCCACTTCCATACTGCTGCAAATTTTTTAATAAAAAGAGATTAGGACGAAATCTACACACGTGGCAAAATTGAACATTGAGTATTGCGTCCCATCTGCTTCAGCTCTACCTACATTTTGAACTGTACACATTCTACAAACCAATGACTTCGCGTCAGGGCACCATGTCACCCGCAAGCACCGCCAACAGCGATTGTAGCGATGACGAAGAACTCAACGAACTTTTGGAACAAGATAAACGACGTAGCGAACGACTGCTAAGCAAAATCGTTGATGTTGCACCAGAACCCAACGCCGTGGGCCCGCTGCCGAAGGGAACCAGCGTTTTCGGGTCGACAGGAAACGCTTCCACGAGACAGACCGACCGTCAGATGGCATCGATTATGCGCGAGCGGATGCATCGCGAGGAGCTGAAAAAAGAAATCGCCGAATTGAAAGCGAAACAGGCCGAGTCTACTAGACCCAAATTGAGTCAGGAAGAGAAGGTCTTCGCTGAATTGGCGAGGGCGGAGACGCGCTACGAGGGCGAGAATTTACGCAAATTTGATAAGTATTTCGCACCTATCGCCTTATTTCTTGGTCCTGTCGCTTCACCTCCTGTAGTCAAACGCTATTGGGAGCCTGAACAACTCGATTTGGAACCGTTGCATCTTGCGATTTTAAACGCACATCGAAACCAGATGCCTCTCAATTCCACGTTTTTGTTCTTGATGTCGCATTGGTGTGAACATCGCGGGCCACCACCGCAGTACGTTGGTCGTATGCTGTTTTCTCGTGTCGTGTACGATCCAACTGCCGTCGACTCTGTGCATTGCCGAAGACATGAGCTTCAGGCGCTTCTCGTGTTCATTCGTCACGCTTGCACTAATCGAGGGGACGCGATGTGCAAGCCTGCGAAACTTCCGCCAATGATTCAAGTGTTACGAACTTTTGGTGCGCAGTCGGAGTATAAAGCTATGGCATTCGATGCGATTGAGAACGCGCCGATGCAATGTCTCGATCGGCAGATTGTCGATATTGGAAAAGATTTGAATGCCGAGTTTGAGCGATTGTTACGTAACCTCGGCCGTTCGTTTAAAATTTGGACTGAACTTGTCAACGTGAATGCCGACCTATGTGGAGTACTTGGTGAAGCAACGCAACGGACTCTGAATCTTTCTGAAAAGGCAGTATACTGCCATGACATTGCCATGCTCTGTGTGCGAGTGTTGCTTAGTCCGTTCGGTTCTCGACTCGGAAATGAGATAGGACCACTCATCAGTGCAGCTTTTAATACTGTCAACGCAGAAGAATGGGACACATTTAGAAGGTTGTTTGCCAGAGCAATCATGAAACTCACGCCTCGTGCAGGTCTTTTGGCTGACCTTGTAATATATCTGTTACCGTTTTGTAGTAATAGAGCGCGAGCAGTTGGTCTTGATGTGGGATACATGATCATGTGGAGATGGCATAGAGGACCTCCGGAATGTCCGAGAGTAGCAAAGATACCGGAATCGTGGCCTGTCACCGAGGAAGGTGAAATCTCATTCTCGTTAGAGGATGTGGTCAATTGTATGGAAGGCATTCCAGAACTGGTGCCTAAGACCGATGTCGTCTGGGCACAGCTGTTTGGACGTTTGTTGAAGTTTGTTATGCTTGAACATGCTGTGCTTGAAACTATGCAAAAAGGGCAACTCGCTAGAATACAATCGGCGGCGAAACGAATCGCCAAATTCTCGCACAGATTGCCGTATGGCGTTCCGAAAAGTTCATTCCTATATTCGATGGACACACTGATTAGGGCGCTAAAAGCATTTGTAGGTCCGCAAGATGATGGCGAGGTAGCGTTTGGTGGGAGATGAAGGAGCAAGCAGTGCCGATTGCTCTTGTAACATAGTAAATCAATCCTTGTCTTGTATGAATGAATGTTTTCATATTTCGACTTTCAAGTCTCTTGTTCGGCGCCAGTCGCCAACTCGTAGTCGGTAACAATCGGTACAATCGATCGAGTTTCTGACTTCGAAAGTCTTTGTCTAACTTGTTTCTTCTGTGAAGTTGTATTGCGCGGTAGTAACAAGATAAAATAATGAATTGAAAATGATAAATCTTGGTTTCTTCGACCGGTACTATCAAATGTGTTGGGCCCTACAAACAGGTGAGAACACTCTAATTTTTTTGGTCTATTAAAAGGCCAAAAATTTGTAGCGGGACAGACTACATGAACCTCCTTCACTTTTGTGTGCAAAGACTCTATAATATGCATTAAGCTTGAGCTTCCATGTCAACTCAAAACCAAGACAAACATAAATTCTACTTGCCGCATATCGATGGGATTCGTGCGATTGCGTTTTTGAATGTTTTATTCTTTCACTTTAAGTTTTCTTTCTTTCGAAATGGGTTTCTAGGTGTTGATATTTTTCTCGTAATATCCGGATTTCTAATGACCAGAATAATTACCAAGGATGTAAGATCGAATTCTTTCTCAATGATAACATTCATAAAGAAAAGATTCTGGCGCTTGTACCCAACATTTATTACCACTGTAGCTCTAACCTTGATCGCAGGATGTTTCGTATTTTCTACCGGGTTAATGAAGGATTTAGTGAAATCAACTTACGCCGCTATATTTTTCTCGAGCAACATTTATTACTCGAAAGACTACCTATACTTTGGACTTCGATCACAATTTAGGCCACTACTGCATACTTGGTCGCTTTCTTTAGAGGAACAATTTTATATAGTTTGGCCTGGATTATTGATCCTTCTAAATTTTTGCTGTAAGAAGGTTTTCGTCCGTCCATGGCAATACGACGCCTCTATATTTATTCTTGCTCTCGTTTCGATTGCTATGAGCTGTGCTTTCGAATCCAAACACAGCAATTTTGTGTTTTATTGGCTTCCTTGTCGGTTCTTTGAATTTTTAATAGGCGCCATCGCATCTCTCTATCATGAAGTTTTGAATGGGAAACAGTTTTCGAAGTTCCTATCAAATACATTGTCTGTGATTGGGTTAATCATCCTGCATTACTCTGTCTTTGGATTTGTTTGGAAACAGAAAACCATGCAAAATTTATTGACTTGCATTGGAACAGCTTTTCTAATCTTATCACCGAATGCATTCTTTTCAATGTATTTACTAAGTTCCAAACCATTAGTGTTCGTGGGTAAGTTATCTTATGCAGCATACCTTGTCCATTGGCCTGTGTGGGTAATATACGGGACACTCAACGGTTTCCGAATATCACGAGAAGAAAAGTTATGGCTTGCTTTAGCTACTATTATCTCAGCTGTCCTTCTCCGAATGCTCGTTGAGCAACCTTTTCGGCAAAAAAGGTCTAGAACACGAGATGTACATATGATCTGTATCTTAGTATTGATTTTAGCGACATCGTCATTGCCTAGCTCGATTTCTGAAAAGGATGGGATGGAAAAACTCGAACAGTGGAAATCAAAGGCCTATTCTAGGTTATACTGCAAGAAATTGCCTCGGGAGCATACAATATTCGCTGCTTTCCGCGCTACCGAACCTTTACCACAATCATGTGTTATCGGAAATAGTAATATTACAAGTGATAGCACTTCTTTTACTGCAATTCTTATCGGAAGTTCATTTGCTGATCATCTGATTCCAGGTTTAAGACTACTTTCAGTGGAGAAAAATGCGACATTCCTTGTATTAGCAAGCAAAAATTGCGCATACCAACCCAGTGGAAGTTCTTCTGATTTTGTCGATTTCCCATATACTGCCGTGTGGTGCATTGAGGAGAATAGAAGACGGAATCAACTGCTTAATTCTTTAAAACCACAACGAATTTTGCTTGCTGATTTCATTCTTCTGAGATTTGCCGGGTTTGGATTTAATGTATTGAAAGGAAAAGACGTCTTAGAACATCCAACAAAAGGTGCATTTGTGTACTTTAAGTCTTCATGTCAGAATCTCGTTGCAAAAAAACACATTGTTTCCTTCCTCGGAGATACACCATTCCTAAACTACGAAGCTTTTGAAGGTGTAATTTCTAATGTTAAACTACAAAGCATAACATCCGTGAGAAGAAGAGAATCCCTTGATGAAATGTTGAATTGGCACTTCTCTCCGCATGATCAACAGTTCGAAGTCAATAAAAGATTGATCAAATTTTTTAGAGAAGAAAATAATTTAAAGCAATGTAAAATGTTCGACATGATGCACGAGTTCTGTCGAGCTTATGATGGGAAAACCAAATGTGACTTCTTTGATGCTACTACTGGTATTCCTATTTACACGGATGGCGCTCACTTGAGCGAAATAGGATCTTGGAAAGCTAGAAATGTTATATCTAATGAAGTGTTAAAATTATAAGTAAAGAAGATAAACAAGAGAAAGCTAATTAATGCTTGAATTTCTAAATACAAGAATAAAAGAAATGAAAGAGGGAGGTTTCCTAAGGAATAATTCGAGTAACCGAGTGATAAATTTCATGCAGAATTGGTGTCTAATTCTCGTTCGATGAAAATTTCAAAAAGCATTTAGTACAGCTCTGTTGTAGTATAAAGCTGAATGTTTATGACACTTTTTATAAATGTCCGGATAGATTTGCAGATAGGCACTGTGAAGAAGATTATTATAATTGTCTTTATTGAAAAGGGTCTGTTCGCACGATACGAAATTTCAATGTAAAACTGAACGGAAAATGATTACAAAAGTTAAGTAATGTAAATAACTCATTACCAACAACATCTGCATACCTGTACAATGAAACAAGCTGCCATCAGTGTCAGATAAATCGTAGATCGGCGATTATTATACAGATCGAGAAATGTTTGAATATTAATTAGCACTCCAACGTTGCCACATTTATGAAAGTTCGGAAAGAATTCTTAAAACTGAATGATTTTGATCGATCTACTTTCTTTGAGTTCAAATAAATAAATATGTCCTGAAACGTGTTCTTCTTATACAAAATTTATGAGTTATACATTTTAATTGATTCGAACATATTGCTCGGTCAACTAACCTGGAACAAAAAATTCTCATGTTTAATTAAATGAAGAATAATATTCTTCGAATTTATTTGGCATGATATAGTAAGGTAATATAAATTTAGACAGAACCAATGGTGTTGCGTAAATTAACTACTAGGAGCATTGAAAGATGGTAGTAAATGTTAAAGATTTGATCTGAATGAGGGTTCAATCACAAATTTTAATTAATCAGGAACAAATCCCGAGACAGCGATCACTTGGTCCCATTTTATTCACCTACATAATAATGTAATTTGAGCAAATGATCCCAGCTACTTAGAGTAAATGTCTTCGATGTACAGTTTATCATTGAATTCTTGTGTAATAGCTTCATCGAGTAATTAAGGTCTGATCATACGAGTAACTTCTGCATATGGCTTAAGTAAATAGAGATAATCTGTTAAGTGAATTGCTAAACAAAATGCTATGGATTCTTCAATAGTAATACAGTAAGGCAACTTTGTCTGGCTCAGAATGACTAGAATAAAAGGAAATAAATCATTACAGTTTTAGATCTGAACCTGGGTTAAGAGAGAAATCTATACTATTTATATCCTACACAAATGAATTTCAGCCTCTTTAGACTTTACATTACCCGAAATAACGGCAAGCCTGTAGATTATAGACCCGTACAAAGTAGAGCTCATATTGTCTAGTACTACAGCAAGATTCTTACATACCAATGCGGAAGTCAGTCACGCCGACCGATGGCTCGCAGCTCGCCGTTATCTTCTTGTGAGAAATAGTTCTGGTGGAAAAATGGATCCAGGTGGAGAGAAATCAAACAAAAGAACTACTGAAGGATT
>JAAUYH010021858.1_pt1 | contig 19871 bp, 18 predicted proteins | sample 7278061 | NCBI WGS metagenome assembly JAAUYH01 (sample SAMN14350203, study PRJNA611818) | marine sediment metagenome | isolation source: surface marine sediment (0.6m) | place: French Polynesia: Moorea | collected 2018-08 | reverse complement strand
TTGATGGGTTTATTCGACTATTCGGGAACGGTATTTATACTATTAGGTTTTGTAAGCAATATGTAAATAAAATCTTCTAGAGTTATGTGGAAATTTCCACATCACTTTCTGAAATCATCTAAATACATAATTGCAAATATCATGACGTGTAAATACATAATTAATAATTTGAGCTTAACATTATGTTTCCAATTGCTGGGATGATGACAGGGCTTCTGTCATCCCTGTTGTGCATCATTTCCAACAATGCGTACCTGCATCTCGATAGCATTGCCCTGTATTTAGTGCTTTCTGCTTGTTCAATAGCGTCTGTTAAATTGCAATGTCCCGCTTAGAATTTTAATAGATCATTTATCGTGCAAATCCACTTCCCACAGATAGGAAGCAAATGCTTGAAAAGTGGAGAGATAAACCCAGCGTTGCGATTCGCGGCGGTCACGAATCCCTTCGATTGACTCTGACATGTAACCTGTGTGCAGAATTATAGTAGTGATCAGATGACCCGATGCCGCCGAGGGCAGAAACGAGCTCAGCATTCCAACGACAGGCAAGGATGAGGAGAGTAGGAACGAAAGTTGAGTGCTGCAATAAACTAGGTGACATTTTAAAAAACTAATATGCAGTAGAATTCTACGAATCGGACGATGATCACAAGCCTACACACATGGGATTGTCACTAACTTCGATGAGGATTCCAGACGAGGGCTCACGAAAGAACAGCTGACGAATCCCATCATCATGAAACTCACTCTGCACATACTCGACATCACGTTTTGTTAGTTCACACGAAACTTTGCCAATATCGGGAGTTAGAAAACTTATGTGGTCGGCACGAGGGTCGAGTTCAGTGGCCAAGCGTTTGTTGCACGTGGGATTAGTACGTTGCTGAATAAGATGAATTTCCATTCCTAGACCACACAACCACGCACCATCGAACACATCAAATGACGAAGGTCTTCGAATACGTCGGAATCCTAGCACTTGCTCAAAGAATGCGGCGGTTTGTGCAGGATGTGGAACAGACTAAGAATCGGAAGAATAATGATGAAAACAACAACATGTTAGAATACGGCGCAAAAAGTGAGAATCAAGTGAACACGCATACGTACATAACTTAAATGATTCATAGACACAAGCGGTAACGGAGTGAATGCGGGAACAGGGGCACCGACAGCTGCCGCCGGAGAAACAGAGGTGACGTCAACGGACATCATGGTCATTCGTAGAGGTGTGTGCGACGGTGGGTTGCAGATGCGGGTGTGTGCGTGTGTGTGAATCCTACAAAAGTTCAAGACCGCTGGTGCAGTAGATATAAATACAGAAGCGGCACCTGGTGAGGATGAGATATTGGTTGAGATGCCACGTCTGTCTACACGTCAATGAATGAATCCGCGTAAGTGAGCATGTTGTTCCAAGTGCTATCCTGCCCTGTACCCGCGCACTACTGCAGTGGAATCTGAATAATGTCACAAATCTCATGAACCTATTCCTAGATATTGTACTTGCCATGTTCGGAACGGTACCGGACAGTAGAATATGCTGTGAAGGAAGACGAAATTGCAAAAGGTTCGTGTTGGATATGTGAGATTTTTCGGCCGTTGCCAATCTAGTACGGTACTGTACAATATGTGAAGTGGGTACGCTCGGGAATAGGGTTCTTTCTTCTTTCCCGTTGTTAGGCCGCCCGTTGTGTTGTGTTTTTGACGTTGGTGCGGTAAGTATGTTTCGCGCGTTCTATCGTCCGCGTCATTAATAGTGAGGAGGAGCACCAACTAAGGTTTGTTGGCCAGTTCAAGTGTTGAATCCTAACTCGCTTTCATCGAGGTCATTCATTACCCACTCACATATACTGGTAGTGCGGTACTGTACATGTAGTCGAGGCACGAAGCGTGTAGAGGAAAACGAGCTCGTGCTCGGGAACCGGCGTGAATTCCACTTGGTGCGAACGGAAACGCTTGCGCACTAGCCACTGGGATGAGCAATCCGAAGGGACGGACAGATATTATTTGGGAATCTGTGCTCGATTTTTGTTGGATTCAACAACACACACGAATTCGCAAGCCGTTTCAAACAAGATTGCATATGAGATTCCCTACCGTCGCAATCGTTCAAGCTTCTGCGTGTCTATTGCAGGATTGTACAGCACCCCATACGACGAACCAAACCATCTCATGTCCTGGACAGGGTACGGAAAGGACACGCTTCTTCCCTACTCTATCAATTCGGAGATCTACAGTGTTGTACAGTACAGCGCATCTGAGGAAAACGACAGTGGCAATTCGCCCACGAATTCGCGGTTTCCCTAGTCCTCTTCGAAACACAGAGGAACAACAGTCAAGCAGAGAATGCGAGCAGGTTTACGAACGATTGCAACAAACAAACAGCGACTAATGTTTCGCTTGATACTCATGAATCTCACGATATGGCTCTGACAAGCTTGCGTTACAACATGAAACAATAGCCGCTACAAATGCCAGCGGCCCCGACACTATCACCAGCCATAAACTCCACCCAATATTCGCAATACTCGATACGCCCGCATTCAAGTAAAGCACCACGTAGACCAACACGAATGCAACCATTGTGAACACCCCCGAACACAGCGTAAGGATTCCCGCGAGCATCGGAATGGCCTTCCCACCCCCGAATATCACCACCACCGAGCCAGCGGCACCGAACACGCCGAGAATCGCTGCGATAGCGGCCGCCAAGCGAGCCATTTGGAATGTGATACAGCGGCCGTGGCCGCCACCCAACGGCGCCACGGTGCTCGTCGCACACGTCCTCTTCGACTCGGCTGTAGTTGTTCTTGTCCAACACACCTTGGACTTGCATCTCAATTCGATCATCGAACACGACAACACGCCCTTGCGTTCACGATAACACGCAGTCCACAACCCGTAGCTCGACACCGCATATTCGATCCTTCTCGTACTATCAATGCCCGACGTCCCCGCCGCCGCGCTCAACAACGAATTCACCAGCACCGGGTTTCGCGCGCCCCCACTCGTGCTGAACACTATCCAATTCGACGTCGACACCCCAGTGACCAACATCACGAACGCGACCACGGTCGCGCACGCGCACACCGCGCTCGCACACCGGCCCATCGCGTAGCTCGCGTCGCGCCTCTCGCCTTTCAACGGCGGCGGCTGCACGTTCACCTCGCGTTCAAGGTCCGATTCGTCAGGGTCCGACGCAGAGCTATTCGAGTCGAGCCGCTCGTCGCCGATAGGCACACTGGTGTTTTGCGGTGGGTGTCGCGGCTGCGCCGCATTTTCCTCCATTTCTCACGTCCGTCCAACGCGCAGCTCGCCCTCCCTCGCGCTCTCGTGCGCAACAAGGTCGCGCGTGCACGATAAAATGTTGCGTTGTTACGTGAGCGCTTGTTTCGCGGTGCCCATGATCTCGCAGCCTGATACGCGTGATTTTCTTGCCGCAGCTACTCGTTCAAGCCTGCCAAGTAATCGCTCGTGTTTGTACTGCGATGCTCCTCGTGTGTGATGTAACGTATATGACGGCATCTTTAAATTCAGCACACTTCCACCCGCAGCCTTTCAATTCTCGACCAAATTTCACCGCCACTTTCTCTTTCTCCGTATTACCCCGCCAATATTTGAACCTCCCATCACAGACACCTCGCTCAGCGAGGGGCTCCCTCTATTCCAATACTCTCCGAGCACAAGCTCGACTGAGAGCAGAGGTTGCCCACATGTCGAAATTGGTTAAATGTCCCCACTCGAATGTGAAATCCAAAATTGTGCCGAAGAAGGTACACCCATCCCACCATATATCGCGTATTACGCAATCGAATCACATTATGTAGACCATCATTCTCTCATCCCCGCAACTCGACAACACAAAGCAAAAGACACAGAATGAACAAGTCAGTTTAAGATGATAGTCTACACGAGCACAGAAAGCAACGAACAGGTCAACTATGCACAGGGCCAGAGCCGATTATCCACAATCGGCGACCTTGTCACGTTTTCCACTATTCGCATGAGCTTGATGCATTTTGACCTTTCTCAACAATGCACGCGCATAAAACTGGTCTCTCGCCAATCTCGAAGTCTCTCTTAAACAGGTCTCGATGTCGAGTTGGCCCGCTAGCCTGGCGTCTTCAATCTGCGCCAGCGCGTCCTGCAGCGCCGAGTCCTTCGCCAAGCACTGCATCACCTGCTCGGAGTGCAAGTCCCTGGGATGAATCATGGTGTCCACGTCGATGTCGCCGTCACGCACGCGGTTCTGCTCGATGTAGTCCTCAAGCCGCTGTCGCTCCCTTCGCAGGCTTTGCACGGTCTTCGCCACGCTAGCCCCCTCGCTCCCGTCGCGTCGCGCCAGTAGGTTGGCCGCATCGGTGGCGGCCTCCTCGCTAATCTCCGTGAGCCTGGCCTTGACGCGGCCCGTGAGCGTCGCCAGGACCCGTGTGCGGCCGTCGGCGGGGCGCGAGTACACGGGCGGCACGCGCGAGAACACCTCGATCATAGCCGAAATCGCGCCCACCAGCGACGAGCGCGCGGGGTACCAATTCGTGAGGTATGGCAAGTACACCTGCCCGTTTCGGTCCACGTGATCATGGCGCTGTTTTACTTCCATGTCGGGCGTGGGTTTCACGTGCATGATTGGTGGGCCCGAGGGATGGTAACTCATCACCACGATTTGCACGGGGATATTGTAACTAGAGCCACGGTATACTATAGGCACTGTCCCACGCAGCATCACTAGATTTTGACTATGCCCGTCGTCGCTCGTGTACACGTCGAGATGTGGCGAGAGTGATGGCCAGCGTTGATCGGCTTCGGATACGTCGCGCACGACGCGCTGTTCGTTTTGCGGGGGATAGTTCGCTTCGCGCTGCGCATGTATCGGTTAGTTTCCATCCATTCGTGGCATGTGTGCGTCGACATACCGTCATTTGTTGGACCCGCTGCCACGGCGACGGTCGTTGGTGATGCCACATCATTTCGCGAGCTACGTTCGGGGCTCGCGCGCGCGCGTCCGCTAGTCGGCAAGTGTGTTAGCTGTGTTCCCAGGGCGTTGTTTCGGGGCGGCGTTGTTGTTGATTGTAGGCCAACTCAGTTCGGGTTCATTGTTGTTGTAGCGTCGTTGGTGGAGTGAAGAAGTAAAAAGGCGCCGCAATCATGGCAGCAGCGCAGTTTCACGAGCCCAATTGATGATGATTTCCGCGCATTGTCACCGTGCTTACACCACGTGTACGAAATAGCCCACATCGAAATTTCAAATTACCGCAGAAATTTCGAATTTCCAGTGTTTGTAACTTTCCATTCCCCAAAGTAATCCCGCCTATGATCCAGGTGTGCCCCAGCGTCAATCCCCACACCACCATCGACACACAGCATGAGCAACGGCGAAACCAAGGTTGCGGATGTGGCGTCAAGCCTGCGCTCGCGCGTGCCCGTGAACAGCGGCTCGTTCATGCGCTTCTACGACTGGTACCATGCCAAGTATTTCAAGACCGGCCGCTTTGCGCCCGTGGTCCACGCCATGGTCGTGATTGGCACCATCGGCTACGCGATCGAGTACCCACACATCAAGCACGAGCTCGAACAGGCCAAAATTGACGCCAATAAGGTCTAATTTTCTGCGCTTCCTCGCGATGTGTGCGTGCGCGCGGTACGGATGGTGGGATAGTGTGGCGACGGCAGGTGGTGGTATTCGCGTTTGCATCTGGATAAAGTTGCGGCCTTGATTATTGTTGTTTCGTGATTTCTCTGCCGATTTTGTTTTGTTTCGTTGTCACATGCGACTTTCTACCAACTCGATGCCCCGCGATACGTGATACACGAGTGCGAGTAAACCTGGCGTCTACGGGCGCTATTCCCTTGTTGGCAAAATTATTCTTGTGTCTATCAAAGTTGAGGTAAAGTAGATGACCAGGCCAGATTTTCGTTACCTCGCGTTCTTCAACTTCATTGCAGTCAGATTCTAATACCGGTACCTGAATTAAGTACTACCTGATGGGCATGAATCAGAACACAAATGCATTCGAGTAGAGCAGTGAGATTTGAAATCGCAAGTTGTTTATATCATTTACCAACTCGTAACGTTTGGAATCGAGTCGTCAAGTTAGAATCAGTAACGAGAAGAATTTAAAAAATAAGAAAAACATTGTAAATTACAAAAGCTAGCTGAATACAAGTTTCAAATACGTAATATAGTCGACTAATTGTCCGACGCTTACTCGTATTACCGACGACCGCCCGCGCGTTTGACATCCGCACGCACGGAAGAAAGCAACCGACGAACACAACAACACAAACAAGATCGCACACGATCCAACCGCACGTACACAAGCATGGTGTTGGGTCCATCGAAGTTGAAGCGATTCGTGCACACGTTCGCGCACGTGATAACCGGTTGTCTATTTTTCTATGTTGTGTTGGTGGGATTGTCGTACTACAGCAAGGGCACCACACTTGACACGCTTCCGTATAATGCGTGGTCAAGGATGGCGTCACGCGCCACGGGCGCCGCTGCGATAGTCCCCTACGTGTTCTGGATTACGGCGTCGCCCGCTTCGTCGTGGAGTTTGTTCTGGGCTACATGGACGTGCTGTGCATTCGCGGTGCATATGATGATCGTTGCCACCGACACTAAAATCTTCGAGGACCCGGGCTATCATGCCGAGCTAGTGCGTCAAGGCTCGCACCCCTTGCTGTCGTATCTTCCGCGCAAGGTGGCGATAGGTCTCGGGCTCACGGGATATTTGTTGATGACGCTTTGCGGCCTGGAACGTACCTATGGCTGCGCGTTGCGACGACGTCAACGATACTACCCGGGGTGGGTGTGTGCCTCGCTCGCGTATGTGGGTGGTGTGTACGTCGCCTGGTTCTCGGACCGCCTAGTGAATGCTATTCGCAACACTACAGATACGGAGGAGATTGCGTACCCCGCCGGATTCTTGTTGCTGCTGATGCTTTCGGGCGGTGTTGCTGTGTCAAAGAATTTGACGGCGTATAACGCGTCGAGTCGAAACTCCAAGTCGAAAACGAGGAAGGGGAAAGGTATTAAGGCCCCGCAAGCCGAGTCGGAGAAGGAAGAAGTGGAGAAAAAGAACGAATGAGTTGTTGTCGTTGCGATTGTGGCTTGCTTGCTTACTAAAGTGGTGTGGATTGTGGGTTCGCGTGTCGATTAACTGTCCTGATTGCTTTCTACGTCTGATCGTTGCCACGGATGTACCATATCGTTGTTGTCTAGGAGTTTTTTTCGTGTCACTTACAAACACGTTTCCTCATTCCCAGTCTTTCCCACTCATGGCCGCCTTATGATCACAAGCGCAACCTTGAACAGGGGTTGTGATCATGTCGAAATGTCACGTCATGTACTGCGCTCATAGTGTTTGGTTGTTTGCCATAAAACTTGTAACACTTCCGTATTCATTCCTACGTGCGTGTTTATGGGATTGGGTTCAGTTTAACTGTGCGCGCTCATTTCGGACAGACACGAACTAGGCAATTTCATAATAGACTTAGTTCACTCAATGCGTTTAACCTCTTGACTTATCGTTCGATCCGTCACGGTGATTGTTTTCTCCGCCGCACGGGTGTGCTCTTTTAAAAATGGAATCAGGACCTGATTCACTTGTTCAGGACGGTCGTCAAAGGGACAATGCCCACATTCGTCGATAGTGTGCAGCACAAAATTGGGATGATACTTGGCTAGCTCAGTACCTGGATGCATGCCGGTTCGTAGGGGTGTCAATATGTCTTGTTCGCCCCACACACAACACACGGGACACCAAGCGATGTCCTCGAGCAGCGGTTCTGGCTTCGGCCCCGCATCCGATTTCAGTACACGTAGAAACACTTGCTGTGCACCGGGTGTGTATGCGGGCGCACCCACAATGTCCACCAGCTCATCGTCGACTGCGGCATGGTTCACGTACACTTGCTGCAACACGGCGCGCAGTGTTTCTCGTTTTCGTAACCAACGAAACAAGAGTCCGCCAACTAGGTCGTTGAACAGTACCGCGTTGAACACGCGCAATAGCACGCGTTGGAATGGGGGCAGTTCCGAAAGTCGAAACGAAACCAGCCCACCTGCGGTGTTCATTAACGCCACGCCACCGACTCGTGGCTCGCCCATTGCTTCGGTAGCATGCAACGCTGTTAAACTACCGATGGAATTGCCAACAAACACCACGGGTAGGCTGGCGAAACGGAAACAAAAGTCATCCAATTGCGCGGACCATAATTCGATGCTGAACTCTACATCGTTCGGTTTATCACTAGCACCGAATCCGAGTAGGTCGACCGCGAGGATTTGTAGATTTGATGTGATGGCTGCTGTGATGGTTTTTCTGTATTGTGCGGCGGAACCACCAAACCCATGCACTAATACGACATGGCCTTGGTTGGTTTCGGTTTGTGTAGATGCTATGTAACTGCATCGATACCCATTCCACTCGTAGTATTTACGCACGCATCCAGGTGGGACCCGTTGTGTAACTTCGACCGCTTCTGCGGTGGTGGTGTAGCAAGCGCGCGTAGTTGGTGAGGAGGAGGTGGTATCGAGACGACGATGCACACGTTGATGACGTTCTAGCAGTTGTTGTTTAGTTTGTGTAGAAATGAAACGTGCTGGTGGTGGAAGAAGTCTCAGGCTGTTGCATTCGATAGACTTGACTGAGGAGATGGGGGCGGCGCTGGTGAATGCGTTCGTGCCAGCGAGCAAGCAGGTCACAGCGGGAACAGAAGAGAACGCAAAGGCGTGCGTCATTGCAGGAATAGTGAGTGAGAGGGGATGGACCAACCAACGGGAGGTATGGGAAAATGCTGCTGTAGATCGAGGGGCAATTCGAGGTGAGCTGAGGAAGAGAGGACGTGCGACGCAAAAAGCAATCAAAATTCAAGCCGCGAGTGCTGACAGTGACCTACGAAGCGTTCTCACATCGCATCGTACGAAACGTTCCGCACCATTTCTGCCACTGTACCGTGCTTGGACTGGTACAGTATGTGCAAGTCAAGTGCGAAATGGAAGCGACCAAGCCGTGGATTCTCCACACGGCGTATGGAAATTTGCAACGATACGTGTCATGGCTTTGCACCTTGAATCTCGAATATTTGTTTGATACACGCAACCCAACTTCATACGAACCGACACTACTCGAGGTCACAACGGACACTGCCTACTGCGGAGGGGCGTGGCGGCGTTTCACACTAGTGGAGTCACTACTGTCGACTGTACCCGTACAGGACGATACGAGCGTCCATTGTGGCAATTTCGTCACAATCGCGAAGTACAGTACAGTACAGTACACGAGTGCGAGTGCATGGGTTGGGAAAGAACATGTGTGAAGTTTTTTTTCGAGAAAGATTATTAGAAACGCACCCTAGCCCTGATAGCAACAACCCCTGAGGGCTAGGTCGATGTGTGACACCCCTGTGAAAATTGTTTTTGTGCGTGTGCGCGTGTGTGTATGTGTAGATTAAGCTTGATCCACGTCTGTGGCGATCTCGTGCATGTAGTTGCGATACAATTCTCCGTACTTGCGGTAAAGCGCCATTTCCGACTTCTTCACAAACCTTCCCTTCACCCTTGGTCGTGAGTCGGCCAGTTGTTTCCGACACTCGTAGCGTACTCGTTTAGCAAATGAGCGCGATGCGCGCTTGCTACGAAAGCGTGCTAACGCTTTAGCACGTAGCTGTTTCCTCTGCTCGGCAGTAGCCGTCCCAGGTCCCATTTCTCCAACAACAATCGCTGCATTCAGCGTACTTGCACTTGCCCCTGCTGTTGTGGCGGATAATGAACTTGATGCTGATCCTTCTGTCACCGAACTCAACGGGGAAGAGGGTGCGGCAAATGAAGCGTTCACCGCATTCGGATTCAACACTGGCTCTGACTTGACGCGGCGCACAACTTGCGCTTGATTAGCGGTTTGTGGTGGTGGTGGGGTAACAGGTTCGGGAGCGAGTGCACCTAACACAGTGTCCCATTCCAGTGCTGCAGTAGTAGGACGAACACCAAATAGCGCGTCCAATGGGAGTGGAGGCATAGCGGCCAAGTCGGCGAGATCGTAGTCACCAGGCGTAGTACTATTTCCGCTGCTGGAGGGTTCGTCGAAGAGCGAGGAAAGTTGGTCATCAAGTGAAGGCAATTGTTCCTCGATCGAGCGACGGACATGTCGTTGCGCAAGACGGTTTGCGCCGTGAACAAGGTCGTCGCAGGTTGTGCATAGGTAACATGCGTCAGCTTCGCAGTAAAGCGAAGCGGGACGCGCGGCTCCTTGCGGGCACATCTCGCAATTTCGTTGAGTGCTTGGCATGTTGATTGTGGTTGTCGTCTTGGAGGTAGTGGTGGTGGTGGTGGTGATGCTTTTGGTTTTGGTTTTGGTTGGTTTACACAGTCGTTCGTTACTCGGACCTTCGCTTCTCACCGCGGCGGCATGGGATGGATAGTCAACAAGGTTTAGGTTGTTGGACTTGTAGTAGTTGTAGCGGGAGCGGTGGTTTCGGGAACTGCAAAAGTCGAGATACTGGAATGTGTAGAAGAGAAGAGTACCGGTTGAGGGTATAACCCAAACGCAAGCAAAAGTTGACAGCTGAGCAAGGAAGTGTGCAAGTTGAGTGTCTACGCGCTCTAAATAAGAGCAAGGGAGGTGCGCGGTATGATAGGGGCGTGGCTGTTTCCGAGATGCCCAATACGATTCCAGGCTCGGGTGTTATATTTCACGAAGCGTCGCCCTTTCTTTCATAACCAACTGGCGTGCGCCGCACAATTGCCAATTCTCGGTGAATAGCTTATCTCTGGGTGAACTACCAAATTGTGAGCACCCAAATCGCGGGTCCAATCACTTGACGTACATCCCCTTTCTCACGGTTTTCCCCCTCCTCGCCTTACAGCCGTGTCCTGTACACACCCCTCGCATTTTATTCCTTTTTAACCGCGTCCAATTATCAGATTTTTTTCTTCAATTTTCCCCCCACTCTGCGTACTGCTCTTTTACTGACGACCTTCTCAGCATCATATACTTTGGGAAACCCTGCCTTACTTTTTGTTCCTCATTTTTTTCCATTTTTCTCACCCAACCCCCGTTTCATATTCTGTGATTATTCGCAGGTACAATACTGTACCTGGTGGGAGATCACCTATGACTTTCCATTTATGATAACCGATTCCCCTGTATTGCTGTATGCACTTGGAAATCTTCTTGCACATACACTAACTGCTATTGTACAGTACTGTACCCCTTACTGGACCGTAACGGTTTTGTCGATCAACTAACTGTACTGTAGAAGCAAGATGCACATTCAATTACGCTCTACAGTATACTGAACTACTCTACTATACAGTGCTGCAATTGCTGATCTTTATCAGCAATAGTAAGACTACTGGTTGTAGTAATAGTACAAGTACTAGTGCCAGTCATCCCTGTAGTGATAGTGAACCACTTCAGTATCGTGTGCAGTACAGTACGAACCACACTAAAGATGTACCGTACTATATCGTACTAGAATTCACACACGCTTAGCATGGTTCAGTGAGTGAGTGATATTTCTCAATTTCAAATAATTTACTGTACCAAAATTTGTAGAAATAGACTCGAGGCACAAAAGTCCCTCAAACACACTTTTGAGTAAGATTCAATTCGATTCGATATGCAAGTCGTTTGACATTCGCTATGACAAGGATTCCAAGTGGAAACATAGACGTTTCTTCGCAGAAAACTACTCAAAACAAATACCGTAATTGCTGCTGTAGTTCTACAGTATCGCTGCAACAGTTTATACTGTACTGGTACTGTACTGCACAGCACTGTGCTAAACAAACACAGACTACTGTACAGTGTTTTGAGTCAAAATGAGAAACAAGTGTAGCACGGTACAGCAGTAACCCTGGCATTCTGCAATGCCTATGGTTGTTGTACCCATCATCATTCGCCGAGTGAGCGAAAGTTTCATCAGAATATTGGAAATTTGCTGTAGACAGCTTTTCAAGGTTAAACAGTAGTGAAATTCTACACAAAATCTACCGGTAGCGCCAATGCAACTCATTTTCAACAGTGTACCGTACTGTAGTACGCACAGTACAGTAGTGTTCGTATTTTTCTATGATTAGAATATTCTTACTACAGTATAGAAACCTAGTACTGTAACTTACATAGTGTAACGGCGTTAGAGTTGGTCAATTTCTTCACTGGTACGCAACAATCAAAAGGATGTATTTTGATAAAATCTTCAATCATTTATGAATCATGATGATTACGACCAGTACAGTACAAGCAACAAGCGTACAATATTCTAGAATTTGGCTAGCGTAACTTACCCTGTGCTCGCGACTGTATTCAATTACTATAGTTTGTGCTCTACCGGTGCTGGTACGCTACTGTCCTGTACAGTTATTCCAAAAACCAGTTACTGTCCAAGTAGTTTCAAAAATGCAATACTTTATTGCGACATTGGATTTATTTCGAGTTGTCGCGAAATTGATAGGGGGCCTGCAGTCCTTCCAAATTTAGTACCACACATTCAACTACACTTCCATTTGTAAATGTGATCGACAGAAGAGTCACATGAATCGAATCTGCTTCAAGATGCTGACTGTGAGCAAAAGTACTGTACTGTCATTCTCGTAAGATTCATAGTCAAGACAAACCAGTAACAGAGAGTCACTAAGTCGAAAGCTATTCCACATTCGAATATTGGGGATCATTAGTTCAAAATGCATTTTCAATGTTGCATCGCCCAAAATAATGAACACTCAAATTATCTGTCTCTTGAGAGAAGAGAAAATTTGTTGATTCATAACAATACGTTCCCTACAACCATCCAGTTCCAAAGATAAAGTCTGGAAAAGTTATCCGCTCCATTTCGTGCACGGAAATGCTGGGATTTGTAGGTCCATTCTCGGGAGTGTGTACTCAAAGATCACAGGTTAACGTAAACATGTTCTACTGCTGGCTGCCAACATGCATTTCCGAAACAAATTAAGATCTGTATTACAATCCATTGTCAAAGGATTTCGCTTTAGGGAAATGCACATCATGCAGAGCAATCATGATAGAAGAATTCCATAACAATCACACAACAATTCTAGGGTCAGCTTGATTTGGCCAAGAATAAATATTGCGGCTAGTTTTTTGAAGTCGAAAATGCATCCCTCGTACCTGTTAAGTTTGTGTGCATCATAATCATTACATCAAGTAAAACGCGTTTGATGCGGTAAAGACGTATATCGATAGTCTGATGCAGACGGTCGACTAGGTTTATGTAGTATTCTACCTAAAGTAATCTTGATGTAACTAACAGTAAAAGGACTGTGGTGTAATCGGAGTGAGTAACACAGGGTGCTAAGTGCAAGTTGTGACTTGTTCAGTTTCGTCCCGAGAAAACAGTGACTTGTTTACTTCCATAAAATTTCATCATTCTAATGTGGGAAATAGAGAGAGTGCAGGCAAATTATTATTAATTGGCGATTAAAATGGTGGTGCTCCAACTAGACTGTTGCCGAATTTTTCTTGATGAAGAAGCAGCAGACTTCAATTGAGCTGCAAAAAAGGGGTAACATAGGTTCGCGAAAAGGAGGACTAAAACCAAAGTAGTACTGACAAGGCCTGGACAATGAATTCAAATAGGTTCCTTTAGTTCAGTTATCAGATTATGGAATTAAAATTGGAGTTCTGGAAGTAGGATTGATTCAATCTATTTCAATCTGTAGGTTCATTTGCAAGATCTAAGTACAATTAATTGAGGCTCGCATAAAGCGCTTGCCAATGCGGATAAACCGGGTACAACATACTCCATTACTCGCCTTTCATGCTAGTTTCTGTAAATTAAACGAAGCAAGCTAATCAAGCCCACAACGTTACTTAAAATCGAAAAATTCAGCTCTTCATGTAAGATGGCAGACGGAAGTTAACGAAAATGTAACCTTATGTGAAGTGCGTTCGTTTCTTATTACTATGGTCCGTGATGCATGTTTGATCTAAACAGTGTTTTTGGCGGAATGAGGAACCACTTCGAAATCGTAATCACTACAGTAAACGCGTGAATGCTCAGAGTTATATCTACATCATGTACAAAATTTCGAACAAGGAAATGCCTGCGGAACCTACATTTTGGTAATAGCCTGCGAGTTTAGACACGGCTTCATCCGCAGGTGGATACGATCTATACATGGCAGGATTTTTTGTTTTCTCAAGCGATCAGAACTGCGCAGAGTATATCAAGGTAAAGCTATGTTTAAAATCTAGGAATTTGAATATTGACCTTAAATACGCGAGTACACATGCTTAGATTTTTCGTTTTAACCTGCGGCCCGTTGTGTGCGTTGGTTGTTTCGTGTCTGACATTATTAATACATCCTACTCAGTCTTTACTATGCGTGCTTGACAGTGTATCTACTTCTATTTAAAAGTAAATTCTCTCGATTGCATTCAGGACAGGATTCGATACAAACCGTGGCATACCTGAAAGTCATGCTAACGTCATTGGGCACACTGCCTCGTTCAAAAGGATGTGTGACTTTCCAATAAATACGTTCGCATGTGTCATACCAGTTGTACAGTGTCGTTCTCAGAGTTCGAAAGTTTGTCAGGCTGTGTTGAAGCTTGAGAATGTAATCCTTTTCTCTAGTAATTTGATATCCTTTTGATATACTTTTTGCATTCCATGTCTCGTAAATATCAGTCTTGTTTCCCGTCACTGAAATGTTTGATTTTACAGGTTAATATAGGTACTTAAATAAGCGATACAGTGCATCTGAAAAATCGAATAAATTATTACCTCTCGAGTATAGCTAAGAAAAAAGTTTTCTCGTTTAAATCTTCGGCTAAAGAATCAAAGAATATTGAATTTGAACGATAATTAACAGCAACCGAAACTCCCAGCTATCAATTACTTGCAAACGAGGCAGCGAATAAAATCAATATCAACAAGTTGCAGAATATTTCAACAATTACTGAATCATTCGAGACGGTAGTATTTCAATACGAAGAGGGAGGGCTGTAAAACCCGTTTGCATAAGTGGGATTTTTTATTTTCTTGGTTGAAAATGGTTGAGAAAGCGTTGTAATAATTGACTTTGTAATTCGAAAACCAGTTACGTTTATTACTAGGAAGTATGAATGATACTGTGCTCAGTGAACTAAATTTCTGTAAAATCTAGCAGTAAGTGGTCTTAGAAATTTAAAACGTTCTACAAATTTAAGGGTGCTATTTTCCATAGAGAATATGAAAAAAAAATCGACATTGCTATGATAGTCTAAAAATTCCAATTTTCAGGCAAAGTTTTCGAAATATCGTTTAAATGATTAATGTCTTGCGAATACACTTGGTCTAATGTATAGAGCAACTTTAAGATCAACAACGGGTCCCTGAAGAATCTCTGAAAAAAGGGAATCAGGATTGACTTTTCTTGCTTCTGAAAATAAAGACAAGGCTGACAAAATTTCTTCCATTGTTCCTTGGAATTTCTAAAAGAGCCGAATTATTTTAAAGGAAAAGCAGGGAATGAACTCGATTTAGGCCATTCTACTAATTCAAAGGCGTGAATGAATCAAAGATTATACTAGGAGTCGCGCATTTAATTTAACAGATGCATTTCACAAATAGGAGGTCGATGCATTATATTTCTTCTGGACAATGCAATTTCTAATATTGATGAATATTTTCTCCCTAGTTATCTTACGTTGAACTAATCTTTTTCTTTCAAATACTACTTCGTGTATACAACCAACGGACGCTGAAGTATTAGGAGCTTTAAAAGGTCGAAACTGAATTGTTCAAGTCGAAAACCGTTTAAATTTGAGGATAAAATTTACAAGAGGTTTATAAAGTTAATTAGCTAATAGACAAGAATTATGTACAAAATAGTTGGAGTAATATGGAACCAAGTATAATTTATAATTTTGGTTACGGAACTGATCCCATTTCAGGATACCATCCCCCTACGTCTGAAATGAGTTCCAAAATAGTTCCAGAACGAGAATCGAAAGAATATCGGAGATTTTTTTTATTTTCTATTACGTTTACGACTACATCCAAAAGTTCGTGAGTTTCCAAAACCTGTAGATCAATGCATACCGATTCCAAGTCTATATATTCCGCATTGTATCTCAATTTTTATTTTTTGATTATGAACTACTTTGGTGCCGAATACATGATTTAAAAGAGGATCACAAAATAATTATCGATCGAAAGATCGAAAATGGAACTTTCGTTAGCTATAGTCAAATCAATACCTTCTACGATTTCTACTTTTCACAAAGAGATAATTTGTAATACAGGGTGTACAGGTATGGGGACACAATTGTATGAACTTTCTAATCTGTGAGAAGATTGGTCTTGACAGAATCGATTGAAATTTACTGCAAATTAGGGTTTTCGACAGAGATGCTCGCATGAAACCGCTCAATAAAATGAGGTTCATCGGCATCTGAAAATTTTTTTGGCACTCACGCTCGGTATGCACTGATTGACAAGACACGTACCATGCTTCATTCGTAAAAATCAAGACCTCATAGCTAGCATGGAATTCTAGGCTGATTCAACTGTTTTAAATCTAAAACGCCGAACATTTTAGTATAGGTAAATTACTGTTCTCACATTTTTTGAATTTCAGAAAGAAAGACAATTAGTCAAATGCCTGTGGAAGAAGTTCCATATCCCAAAAAATACTTTTTCGAGGTTACTGTACAAATAGACTGTTCTCTCGCGTACATAATTTTATTTAGGGAGCAAATTTTTTATTGAAGTCTGTGAAACTATGTTCCTTAAGCGGATTCATGTGAACATCTCTGTCGAAAACCCAGATTTGCAGTAAATTTTCAATCGATTCTGTCAAGACCAATCATCCCACAGATTAGAAAGTTCACATAATTATGTCCCCCTACCTGTACAGAAAGAAAGTACTAGAAGTAAAAATGATAACTCCACAAATCACCATGTTTGAACTACAACATTCTAGTATTATACAAAACAATACATTCAATTTCTGCGCATCTATTTTCGAAAAAAAGGATCATTAGTGTTAGAGATATCATTAAATTCTGATTTTCGACTAGTTTCGTATATATATATATATCTCGAATATAAGAAGACGAGAGACCGTTGATCTTATTGCATCATCCCTCTATGTATGAGAAAAAGGTATCGGCAACTTTCAAAGCTAGAAGACTGGCCCATAGAATAGAGCTAATAAAATGCTGCCAGAAAACGAAAAATGGTCGGTTAATGGAGAATTTTGTAACTCCGAAACGAGAACACGGATGAACGAAACCAATACGTAGCTCGATATTTCAAACTCAGTGGCTAAGATTGACATCAACCGAATCCTACCAGAAAGTATAATAATGGAATAACCGATAGATCACAGGCCTCGTAAAAATAAGTCAGAAATTTAGGAATTTCGCTGACTTGATGATATTTTAAAAATAAGTCATGCGATATTTCTGAAACTTCATACGCACAATTATGATAAGTTGATTGCTATGATGCTGGATTCTTGACAGAAAAGCTAATGATGCATGGAGGTATGATCTTTCAATTTTCGTATTTTTTCTGTACTCCTTGTATAATCCTAAAGCATGTGTTTGGGAAGGATAGATTTCGTTAAAACATTCAAAATCATGCCTGACACTCGATAAAAAGAAGTTTCCATTTCTATACTCTTGATATTGTCTACGGTGCAGGGATGTCTCGTTCTGGAAATCCACCATGAATCAAGGTGGATATAAATGAGAAGTAATGATAAAAATTCGCGAGATATCGGTTTTTTAAAAACCTGGAAAGATTAGAGGAAATTCCTTGGAACGTGGAAACGGAGTATATGCGGCATTTTCGGGGGCGAATTTGCAAGGGTACAAGTTACAAGGGGATAGTAGAATCTTCATTTGACTTTAGCTTTTCAATGGAGATTGTAGTGCAATCCACTAAAGAGAGGATGCGGTGGTGATAGCCTAGTGGCCGAAAAAAATCACAACCGACAGAGAAGTGTGTTACTGATCTACTAGAATCGTGACAGTAATCGATCTCGGTACTCTTTGACTTATGATCGTCCCTGACAACACCCATAGCAAGATCGTTGGTGAGTAGACACCAGGTTGGTAGAAAATGGATAGGTAAGTAACTGCATATGGAGTAGGCGAAACACGCAACCAGAGGAGGAAAGCTCACTCCACAACCCTGGACCGTTGGTCCGTCACTCATGTGCCGAACACAAAAGTGATCTCATATCCCTGAATTGGCCTGGATTCAATGTTTGGAAACAACTACACTAAGTATTAGTGAAACTGTAAAAACTAAAACAATACGAACCCGAAAATGGAAATGTTCCCTAACTAATAGTACTGATAACTAACCAAACCGATACAATCGTTTACAGCAATGAAGCCGTTGGCTAATGAGCAGGAAACCAAAAACTCCCATTCCGGCGGTGTAGTACTACAGAGATAAATCTTCCTCCCTCGTATCAAATCCTTCTTCATTTACTTCCTCCGATAGTCAGGTTTTACTAAGGTACCGATAATAATGAAAGACCTTACTCTAGTGCCGTGGGCTTCATATGGTCTTTTGGCTGCTGTGTCTAGAATGTGCCTGTCGCTGAAAGCACTGTCGCGCCGTTTATTGAACCCGACTGCCTGCTTACATTTTTTTCTGTACCTGCAAAAAACAACGAATTCAGTGAAGTGTCGCGCACGCTTTTTCTTGCGGTCCTATCGCCGCCACATCCTCATCATGGTAAGGTGTAGATCGCAGCCGATGTCGTTTTGAATTTGTCACCGCTCGTTCTTTGTGTCGACGGCGCATCCGCCTTCATTCCAAAATCGAGCACAGTCGCTGTTGTGTATGGTCATTCTCGCGAACACCGCTACTTACGCTGTTCAACTTCGACGTCTATATGTCGTTCGTCGATAAAATAAAGTGTTCCTGCCCGTCTTACCTTGTAAGCAAATTCTAATGTTTGTGTTTCGAGTGGTCTCGCTTGGTCGTGGCCCTCCGAAATCTTTGCACATCCGCGCTGTCTTTTGCGTTCCCCAGCGTGCGCTCTTCACCGCCTTCTACATGTCAGGAAAATTTTTTTCGTTGTTGACCGCCGCGTCCGAGGCAACCGAACAATTTACCTCATCATGGGTTGTGCATCGTGCCCGCTCTCTCTTGAAAGGGAAGAGATTGAGTTAGACTACGGATTTATTGGCTTTGCATGCATCATGCGCAGAGTCTCGTTCTATGTTGCTTTGTGCTCGACCACTGGGCCGTATTTAGCGCTATATTTCAGTTCTGTAGAAATATCATAGGATGCTTCCTCCTTGCTTGTAGCACCGTCAACAACATTACTAAGTCCAAGCTCCCTCAATCCGTACGACAAATGTATAAGGATGGAGCATGTCTACCACGCTGCCGCGACCATTTCTGCTACATTTCCACATCCAGCATCTGCCACCACCACCCGCCATATTACACACTGTTCCCTTGTCGCTTTTTGTTTATTCCTACGAAAATTAAAATGGACTAAGCGTGAAATAGAGACATGCTGAGTTGTGCAAACAAGAGTATCGGGACACCGGGCACTTCCAAAAAGTTCGATTGTTTGGTGTGCTTACACGTTTTCTTGAGACCATATTTTCTAGATATAACAGCTGCTTTCATTATTTAAAGTAGGTGTCGAACAACTATAGACATGCATGAAAGGTTTTCAGAGGCGTACTAATAGCGCTGAAGAGTTTAGGTGTTGCTTGCTAAAAAAATGTCGCAGCAGAAAAACTTAATTTTTGACATTAGAGGAGTAGGGTTTTCAGTTGCACTGCAACCTTTCCCGGAGTTCATTTGGGAGTTGTCCCAATTTTAGTTAATCAATATTTTCCGATACCCATTATACTTAGATTGGTTAGTAGTGTGGAAGTAATCAAT
>JAAUYH010138023.1_pt1 | contig 19875 bp, 17 predicted proteins | sample 7278061 | NCBI WGS metagenome assembly JAAUYH01 (sample SAMN14350203, study PRJNA611818) | marine sediment metagenome | isolation source: surface marine sediment (0.6m) | place: French Polynesia: Moorea | collected 2018-08 | reverse complement strand
TCCCCGGCCTGGTGGTGCTGATCCTGTTCCGGCGCGGCTGGAGCGGGGCGCTCATCCGCCGCGAATACACGCGCAGAGCCGCTCCAGCTCGTCCGCAATAAGGGCGAGATCATCGGGCCGCGAGAGCCGGTGCGCACCGTCCTTGACCAGCGTCAAACGCACATCGGGCGAGGTGATCCGCTCGGCCAGGCGAAGGCTCTGTCGCCACGGAACATCGGCATCGGCCATGCCGTGAATCAGCCGCACCGGCACCGCGAGAGACACCGGTCCGCCGAGGATCAGATGATCGCGGCCCTCCTCGACCAGCCGCAGGGTGATCGGGTCGGGGGTTTCGTCGTAGTCCGATGGGCGCGTCAGGATGCCGTCCCGGCGCAGCGCCGCGCGCTCCGACTCGGGCAGGCGGTCCCAGATCAGCGCCTCGGTGAAATCCGGCGCCGAGGCGATTCCAAGCAGGCCGGCAATCCGCCCCGGCCGGGCCAGCGCCGCCAGAACCGCGATCCAGCCGCCCATGGACGAACCGACCAGGATCTGCGGGCCCTCGGTCTCGGCGTCGAGTACCGCCAGCGCGTCGGCAAGCCAGCTGCCGATCGTGCCGTCCTCGAAGCGCCCGTCGGACTCGCCGTGGCCGCCATAGTCGAAGCGCAGGAAGGCCTGGCCGCGCGCCCGGCACCGGGCCTCCAGGTATTCGGCCTTGCCGCCGGACATGTTGGATCGGAAGCCGCCGCAGAACATGACTCCGGGCAGGTCGGGGTCGAGCGCCGGGCTGCGGCGAAACGCAATGCTGGCACCAGCGGAACGAGATAAGGTATTAAGACCGGCCGATTCGCCCATGCGGGAGACCCTCTTATTGCTGCATCATCGCGCAGCGCCGCGACGCTAGCATCGTGACCGACCCCGATAAGTCAAACGGCCCGGTGGTGCTGCAGGTGCTTCCCGCCCTGCAGACCGGCGGGGCGGAGCGTGGCTGCATCGACGTCGCGGCGGCGATCGCCGCCCATGGCGGAACGGCGCTGGTGGCGTCGTCCGGCGGGGCGATGACGCGCGAACTGCCGCGGGTCGGCGCCCGCCATATTGAACTGCCGCTCGACACCAAGAGCCCGTTCAGGATCCGCGCCAATGTCGGCCGCCTGGTCCGACTGATCCGCGAGGAAGGGGTCGACCTGATCCATGCCCGCAGCCGCGCGCCGGCCTGGAGCGCGCTGTCGGCCAGCCGCCGCTGCCGCATCCCGTTCGTCACCACCTTCCACGGCGTCTACGGCGCCAGCAACCCGCTGAAGAAGCTCTACAACTCGGTCATGGTCCGCAGCGACCGGGTGATCGCGATCTCCGACTATATCGGCCGCCACATCCTGGAGACCTACCATGTCGATCCCGACAAGGTGCGGGTGGTGCCCCGCGGGGTCGACCTGGAGATCTTCACGCCCGAGGCGGTCAGCCCGGCGCGGGTCATCAAGCTGGTCACCGACTGGCGGCTGGAGGACGGCATGCTGGTCATCCTGATGCCGGCGCGGCTGACCCGGCTCAAGGGTCATGCGGTGCTGCTGAAGGCGCTGAAGGAGCTGGGGCGGACCGACGTGCGCTGCCTGATCGTCGGCGCCGACCAGGGGCGCACCGCCTATCGCCGCGAGCTGGAGGGCCAGGTCGAGAAGCTCGGCCTGCAGGGGGTGGTGCACCTGACCGACCATTGCGACGACATGGCGGCCGCCTACAAGCTCAGCGACGTCGTGGTCAGCGCCTCCGTCGAGCCCGAGGGATTCGGCCGCACCGTGGTCGAGGCACAGGCGCTGGGCCGGCCGGTGATCGCCACCAATATCGGCGCCACCGCGGAGACCATCATCGACGGCGAGACCGGCTGGCTGGTGCCGCCGGACAACGCCTCCGCCCTGGCCCAGGCCCTGACCAAGGCGCTCGACCTCAATGAGTACCAGCGCGGCGCCATGGCCGAGCGGGCCATCGCCCACGTGACGCAGAATTTCAGCCGCGAGCGCATGTGCGCCGACACTTTGGCGATCTATGACGAGCTTCTGACCAGCCGGGCGGAGGAGACGGCCAAGGCCGTCGCATGAACGCGCTTCCACACGACTTGACTCGGCGGCCGGTAGCCATAGAGTGCCGCCCGCTGAGGGACATGACATGAACGATGCCGCAACGGCCAAGGGCGCATCCGCTGGCCCGGACGCTCCCGTGATCATCACCCTGCCGGACGGCAGCACGCGCCAATTCGACGGCCCGGTCACCGGTGCCGAGATCGCCGCCGATATCGGTGCCGGGCTGGCCCGGGCCGCCATCGCCGTGGCGGTCGACGGCCAGGTGATGGATCTGGCGACCCGGATCGGCGCGGATTCCGAGGTCTCGATCATCACCCGCAGGTCGGAGGAGGCGCTGGAGCTGATCCGCCATGACGCCGCCCATGTGATGGCCGAGGCGGTCCAGGCGCTGTTCCCCGGCACCCAGGTGACCATCGGCCCGGCGATCGCCGACGGCTTCTACTACGACTTCGCCCGCGACGAGCCGTTCTCCACCGACGATCTGGAGAAGATCGAGGCGGAGATGCAGAAGATCATCGCCCGCGACGAGGCCTTCGCCCGCGAGGAGTGGGACCGCAGCGTGGCGATCGAGTTCTTCAAGAACAAGGGCGAGCACTACAAGGCGGAGATCATCCAGGACCTGCCGGAAAGCGAGGTCATCTCGATCTACCGCCAGGGCGAGTGGCTGGACCTCTGCCGCGGTCCGCACATGCCGTCCACCCGCCATGTCGGCAAGGGCGTGAAGCTGATGAAGGTGGCCGGCGCCTATTGGCGCGGCGACCATCGCAACGCCATGCTGCAGCGGATCTACGGCACCGCCTGGCGCGACGAGAAGGAGCTCAAGGCCCACCTGCAGCGGCTGGAGGAAGCGGAGCGCCGCGACCACCGGCGTCTGGGCCGCGAGATGGACCTGTTCCACCTCCAGGAGGAGGCGGCCGGCAGCGTCTTCTGGCATCCCAAGGGCTGGACCCTCTATCGCACCGCCGAGGACTACGTGCGCCGCCGGGTCGGCGATGCCGGCTATCAGGAGGTGCGCACGCCGCAGCTGGTCGACCGCACCCTCTGGGAGCGCTCCGGCCATTGGGACAAGTTCCGCGAGGCGATGTTCGTCATTCCCGACGAGCACGACAGGAACCTGGCGCTGAAGCCGATGAACTGCCCGTGCCACGTCGAGATCTTCCGCCAGGGCATCAAGAGCTATCGCGACCTGCCGATCCGCATGGCCGAATTCGGCTCGTGCCACCGCAACGAGCCGTCAGGGGCGTTGCACGGTCTGATGCGGGTGCGGGCCTTCGTCCAGGACGACGCGCATATCTTCTGTCGCGAGGACCAGATCACCGAGGAGAGCATCGCCTTCTGCAAGCTGCTGATGCGGATGTACTCCGATTTCGGCTTCGACGACGTGCTGGTCAATTTCGCCGACCGGCCGCCGGTGCGTGCCGGCGACGACGCCACCTGGGACCGTGCCGAGGCGGCGCTGAAGGCGGCGGTCGACGAGAGCGGGCTGGAGTACCAGCTCAACCCCGGCGAGGGCGCCTTCTACGGCCCGAAGCTGGAATTCGTGCTGCGCGACGCGATCGGCCGGGAGTGGCAATGCGGCACGCTGCAGCTCGATTTCGTGCTTCCGGAACGGCTCGACGCCACCTATATCGGCGAGGACGGCGCCAAGCACCGTCCGGTCATGCTGCACCGGGCGATCCTGGGTTCGATGGAGCGCTTCATCGGCGTGCTGATCGAGCATTACGCCGGCCGCCTGCCGCTGTGGCTGTCGCCGGTCCAGGTGGTGGTGGCGACCATCACCCAGGAGAGCGACGCCTACGCCTCGGAGGTGCTCGCCACGCTGGAGGCCGCCGGCATCCGGGCCGAGGCCGATCTGCGCAACGAGAAGATCAACTACAAGATCCGCGAGCACAGTCACAAGAAGGTCCCGGTGATGCTGGTCGTCGGCAAGCGCGAGGCCGAGGAGCGGACGGTCGCGATGCGCCGCCTGGGCGGCAAGGCACAAGAAATCCTTGCCCTGGATCAGGCGCTCAATACACTGAAATCCGAGGTGCAGTCCCCGATCGATGCGCCGGTCGCAGCGGAGATCGAGGGGACGTAAGGCACCAGTTCCAGAGGAGTACCCTTTTTATCGCCAGACCACCCCATAACGCACCCCCGACCCGGGAAGGGCCGCGGGTGAATACCGAGATCGATGTCACGCAGGTACGTCTGATCGACGCTGATAACAACATGATAGGCGTAGTGCCGTTGCGCGAAGCCCTCTGGGCCGCGGAGGAGGTCGGCCTCGATTTGGTCGAAGTCTCGCCGGGCGCGGAGCCGCCGGTCTGCAAGGTCCTGGATTACGGCAAATACAAATACGAGGCCCAGAAGAAGAAGAACGAGGCCCGCAAGAAGCAGAAGACCGTCGACGTCAAGGAGATCAAGCTCCGCCCCAACATCGACGACCACGACTACGAGGTGAAGATGCGCAACGCCCGCCGGTTCATCGGCGAGGGCGACAAGGTCAAGGTCACGCTCCGCTTCCGCGGTCGCGAGATGGCGCATCAGGAACTCGGCATGAACGTCCTGGTCCGGGTCCGCGAGGAGCTCGATGAAATGGCCAAGGTCGAGCAGATGCCCAAGATGGAAGGCCGCCAGATGGTCATGGTGCTGGCCCCGCGCTGATCGGGGTCGGCGCACCGCGACCGTTCGACCAGCCCATCGTCCGAGGAACGGACCCATGGGACCGGGGCTAGGTTCTGCGCGGCACCGCTATCCGGCCGCATGCTCCGCCCCGCGGCCATCAGGATTGGAGAGACCATGCCCAGGAAACCGAACTATCGATTCGAGCGCTCGGAACGGGAGCGCCTGAAGGCGGAGAAGAAGGCCGCGCGCCTTGCCGCCAAGCAGGAACGCGCCGAGGCCGCGAAGGCCGCTGAACAGACGCCGGAGCCCTCCGAGCAGCCCGAGGACTGAGCCCGGACGACACTGCAATCACCGGGGTTCCGGCGTCAGGGACGGCTGGCGCTCCGGACCGAACCGGGGTTCTGAACGCCGCGGACCCGGACGATCCAATTGGCAACGGAGTCCGGCTTCGCCGGCGCCCCGGAGCGCAGTGGGACCAGCGGCCGCCATGCCCCGTCGGACCGGCAATCGCGCCCTTGCGCTCGCCGGGACACGTCGCTATAACCCGCGCTCCATATCGGCGGTGAGGCCGGTCGCAGAGACCCATAGGGCATGCCCAGCCGCCACGAATACGAAGGACGGAAAAATGCCCAAGATGAAGACGAAGAGCGCCGCCAAGCGGCGTTTCCGGCTGACCGCGACCGGCAAGGTCCGGTTCAATTCCGCTTATCGCCGGCACCGCCTGATCAGCAAGACCAAGCGCGCCAAGGAGCGGAACCAGGGCACCTCGATCATGTGCGACGCCGACGCCCGCAAGGTGCGGCGCAACATGCTGCCGAACGGTTAGCGCGGGAGGTCCGAAGACATGGCACGCGTCAAGCGGGGCGTCACCAACCACGCCCGTCACAAGAAGGTCGTCAAGCTCGCCAAGGGCTATCGCGGCCGTTCCAACAACACCTTCAAGGCCGCCGCCCGGCGGGTCGAAAAGGCGCTGCAATACGCCTATCGCGACCGGCGCAACCGCAAGCGGACGTTCCGGGCGCTGTGGATCCAGCGCATCAATGCCGGCGTGCGGGAGCACGGGCTGACCTATTCCCAGTTCATGCACGGCGTGTCCCTGGCCGGCATCGAGGTGGACCGCAAGGTCCTGTCGGAGCTGGCGGTCCGGGAGCCGGATGCGTTTAAGGCCTTGGTCGATCAGGCCCAGGCCGCGCTGAAACAAGCCGCCTGACCCGACCGGCACGAACGGTGCCGGAAACCGGATCGAGGCGAGAGAGGAGCGAGGGGCCAGGCCTGACAGCGTGGCCCCTTTTGCATGACCGGGGCCGGCTGATCGAGCAGAGGCCTGCCATGAGGAGGCAAGGGGACCGGGCATGGAGAATCTGGAGGCGCTGAAAAGCGAGCTGATGGGCGCCGTCGAGGCCGCCGGCGATCTGGCGGCGCTGGATGCCGTGCGGGTCAGCGCGCTCGGCAAGAAGGGCCGCATCACCGGGCTGATGAAGAGCCTGGGCGGCATGGATGCCGAGGCGCGCAAGGCGGCCGGCGCGGCGTTGAACGAGGCCAAGGAGTCGCTGGCGGACGCGATCGAGGCCCGGCGCCAGGCGCTGGAGCGCGTCGCCATGGTCGGCCGGCTGGAAGAGGAGCGCATCGACGTCTCGCTGCCGGTGCGGCCCGAGGCGAGCGGCCATGTGCACCCGATCACCCAGACCATCGACGAGTTGACCGCGATCTTCGCCGAGATGGGCTATTCGGTGGCCGAGGGCCCGGACATCGAGGACGACTTCCACAACTTCACCGCCCTCAACATGCCGGAGGAGCACCCCGCCCGGCAGATGCACGACACCTTCTACCTGCCCCATCACGACGCCGCGGAGGGCGGCAGCACGGTGCTGCGCACCCATACCTCGCCGGTGCAGATCCGCACCATGATGAGCACCACGCCGCCGATCCGGATCATCGTGCCGGGCCGCACCTACCGGTCCGACTACGACATGACCCACACGCCGATGTTCCACCAGGTCGAGGGGCTGGTGGTCGACGAGACCACCCATATGGGCCATCTGAAGGGCTGCCTGATCGATTTCTGCCGCGCCTTCTTCGACATCGACGACCTGCCGCTGCGCTTCCGACCCAGCTTCTTCCCCTTCACCGAGCCCTCGGCGGAGGTCGATATCGGCTGCAAGCGCAGCGGCGGCGAGCTGGTGCTGGGCAACCATGGCGACTGGCTGGAGATCCTCGGCTGCGGCATGGTCCATCCCAACGTGCTGGAGATGTCGGGCATCGATTCCAGCCGCTACCAGGGCTTCGCCTTCGGCATGGGGATCGAGCGCATCGCCATGCTGAAATACGGCATCCCGGACCTGCGCACCTTCTTCGAGGCCGATCTGCGCTGGTTGCGCCACTACGGCTTCGTGCCCTTGGACATCCCGTCCATGGCCCAGGGCCTGACACGCTGACGGGGAGGCGACGATGAAATTCACCCTCTCCTGGCTGAAGGAGCATCTCGACACCGAGGCCGGCGTGGATGCGATCGCCGAGCAGCTGACCGCGCTCGGCCTCGAGGTCGACGGCGTCGAGGACAAGGCCGCGGCCCTGGCGGCCTTCACCGTCGGCCATGTGGTGCGCTGCGAGCAGCATCCCAACGCCGACCGGCTGAAGGTCTGCCATGTCGACACCGGCTCCGGCGAGGTCCAGGTGGTGTGCGGCGCGCCCAATGCCAGGACCGGCATGAAGGGCGTCTTCGCGCCGGCCGGGACCTACATCCCCGGCACCGACATGACCCTGAAGAAGGGCGTCATCCGCGGCGTCGAGTCGAACGGCATGCTGTGCTCGGAGCGCGAGATGGGCATGTCGGACGAGCATACCGGCATCATCGACCTGCCCGAGGATGCGCCGGTCGGCGCGCCGTTCGCGGAGGTCATGGGCCTCAATGATCCGCTGATCGACATCGCCCTCACGCCCGATCGCGGCGATTGCGCCGGGGTGCGCGGCATCGCCCGCGACCTGGCGGCGACCGATATCGGCGCCCTGCGCGACCTGCCGGCAAAGCCGGTGCCGGGCCGCTTCAAGAGCCCGATCGGCGTCTCGCTGAAGCTGGCGAAGGGGACGGAAGAGGCCTGCCCGATGTTCGTCGGCCGCTACATCCGGGGCGTCAAGAACGGGCCGAGCCCGCACTGGCTGCAGGACAAGCTGCGCGCTGTGGGGCTGCGTCCGATCTCGAGCCTGGTCGACATCACCAACTACTTCACCATGGACCGCGGCCGGCCGCTGCATGTCTTCGACGCCGACACCGTGGCCGGCGGCATCCATGTTCGGCTGTCCAGCACCGGCGAGTCGCTGGATGCGCTGAACGACAAGTCCTACACGCTGGACGACGAGGTCTGCGTCATCGCCGATGATGACGGCGTGCTGGCGCTTGGCGGCATCGTCGGCGGCGTCGCGTCGGGCTGCACCGAGGAGACCGTCAACGTGTTCGTCGAGGCGGCGCTGTTCGATCCGGTCCGCACCGCTGCTTCCGGCCGCAAGCTGATGATCGACTCCGACGCCCGCTATCGCTTCGAGCGCGGCGTCGATCCGGAGGCGGTGATCAGCGGCATGGAACAGGCGACGGCCCTTATCCAGGAGCTGTGCGGTGGCGAGGCGAGCGAGCTGGTGGTGGCCGGAGCCGTGCCGGAGTGGCGCCGCACGCTGCCGCTCCGGCCGTCGCGCGTGGAGCACCTGGGCGGCGTCGCGGTGCCGCTGGACGAGCAGGTGCGCATCCTGACGGCGCTTGGATTCGTCGTCACCGAGGACAAGGACGGCATCCTGCAGGCCGAGGTCCCAAGCTGGCGCAGCGACATCCATGGCGAGGCCGATCTGGTCGAGGAGGTGCTGCGGGTGCACGGCTTCGACAACATCCCGCCGGTGTCGATGCCGCGGCTCGGCGCCCTGACCCGGCCGGCGATCACGCCGAAGCAGCGGGCCTCGACCCAGGTCCGCCGGCTGCTGGCGGCGCGCGGCCTGGACGAAGCGGTGACCTGGTCGTTCATGGAGTCGGGTCTGGCGGCCCGGTTCGGCTTTCAGAACACGGGCCTCAAGCTGCTCAATCCGATCGCCAGCGACCTCGACGCCATGCGGCCGTCGATCCTGCCGAACCTGCTCCAGTCCGCGACCCGCAACACCGATCGCGGCCTGCCGAACGCCGCCCTGTTCGAGGTCGGTCCGGTTTACCGCGACAGCACCCCGGCCGGGCAGAGCATGGTCGCCGCCGGCATCCGGACCGGCGAGATCGGCGAGCGGCATTGGGCCCAGAAACCGCGACCGGTCGACGCGATGGACGCCAAGGCCGACGCGATCGCCGTGCTGACGGCGGCGGCGGCGCCGGTCGGCAACTGTCAGGTCACCACCGACGCGCCGGACTGGTACCATCCCGGCCGGTCCGGCTGCCTCAGGCTCGGCGCCAACGTGCTGGCGGTGTTCGGCGAGGTCCATCCGGCGGTTCTGGCGGAGATGGACGCGCCCGCGCCGGTCGCCGCCTTCGAGGTGTTCCTCGACAATGTGCCGCAGCCGAAGGCCGTGAAGCGCGGCACCGCCAAGCCCCTGCTCAAGCTGTCGCCGTTCCAGCCGCTGGAGCGCGACTTTGCCTTCCTGGTCGATGAAGGCGTCGCCGCCGAAGATCTGGTCCGCGCCGCCCGGTGCGGCGACAAGGCCCTGATCGCGGATGTCGGCGTGTTCGACCTCTATCAGGGCAAAGGCGTCGCGGACGGCAAGAAGAGCATTGCCATCAAGGTCACCCTGCAACCGGTCGAGGCGACCCTGACCGATGAGCAGATCGAGGCGGTCTCGGCGAGGATCGTCGCGAGTGTCGAGAAGCGCACCGGCGGCACGCTTCGGACCTAGCCGGGCGACGAGCCGCTCGCTGGCAGCCCCAGATCGCGACGGGCCTGCTCGACGGCCTCGGCAAACTGGCCAAGCAGCCGGTCGATGCCCTTGCGCTCGCAGTCAGGGCACCAGAGGAACTTGCGGCCCTTGAGGAACATCTGCTTCTTGCGGGTGCCGCATTTGCCGCAGAGACCCATGCTGTCGGCCAGTCCGTAATCCTCGAGGTCGAGAAGCCGCTTCCGCAGGAAGGGATGGGCGGCGGCAACCTTGGCGACCTCCTCCATGGCGAAGTCGCGGGCCCAGAGGTCGAGCCATTCGAGGTTGCTCATCCGGGCGACCGGGGTCAGATCGACGCCGCGGCCGTCGATGCCGCGCAGCTGCAGCCGGCGCAGCCCCTCCAGGCGTTCCAGCCCCTCAAGCCCATCGGTCTCCTGCTTGGTCCAGATGCCGCCGGAGATGTAGAGCGCGCTCAGCCTTGCCAGCGCCTGAAGCGGCTTGAGGCTCTGCAGCCGGCCATTGTCGTTGAGCACCAGGGTCTCGAGATCGGCGGCGGCCTCGATCCCGTCCAGCGAAACCAGCTTGTTGCTCTGCCAGATCGTCAGCTCGGTCAGGCCCGCGGGCGGCCGGAATGCGCTCAGGTCCGGCTCGCTCCAGAACCGCAGGCTCAGGGCCGGAAGTCGCAGTTCGCCGAGACGCGCGACCTTCGGCAGGTCGCGCGACCGGATCTTGTATATTTCCAGGCTCTCGAGCTTCGGCAGGGTTCCGAGGATGTCGACATCGACGGCCTCGCCCCAGACCAGCAGATGCTTGGCGCCCTTGCCGACGCCATCCAGATCGATGATGGCACCATCGCGCTCGTCCACGATTCACCTCAAGGTTCGATCCGGACTGCAGTCCGAGCACATTAACGGGCAATGGTTGCCAGAGGGTCACCCGGCATCCGACCGCGTGGCAGTTTTCTGGCGTGGCCCCAATGCGACCGCGCCTGGATCGAAGGCGGCAGCTTCTCCCGAACCGTCGGCCCTTTGCGACCACTTGCATCCTGAGAAGTCCGGTCGGCGACCAATTGACAAGGCCGTGCCGTCAGCGGCCGTCCCGGCGGAGTGACTCGCGGAACATGTTCAACATGTTCTGAGTCGGCGGATCGGCCGACTTGTCGAAGCCGATGCCGTCCGGCGACAAGGTCGCCATCAGATCAGTGACGGAAACCGACTTGAGCATTCTCTCAGCCGACTCAGGTGATGCCGCTAGAATTCGCATTGCCTGCGCTCGGCCGCGATAGAATCCTTCCGACCGCAATAGGAAGCGGTAGCGATTGACGATGATCTGGACGAGATAGATCAGCAGGGCGACCACCGCGATGCGTGTTGCGATGCGGCTTGCACGGCGCAGCTCGTCTGCGTCGGTCAGGGCCTTCGACAGCTGCTCGACGCCTCCCTGCACCTGGCGCAACGTGTCCTTCTGGCTCGCGAGTGCCGCATTGGCATCCCGCCTGATCTCTGCCAGTCGTAGCTCCGACTCCAGGTCCAGATTCCATTCGGACCGCGCCACCTCCACGGCATCGAGGATCTCGGCAACGTCTTGCGGAAATCCGTCGCCAAATCTCGTCAGGTATTCGTAGGTTTTGGAGAACGCCTCTTCGACCAACTCTGGTTGATCATTCCAGGAGCCGCCGCGCGGCCAAGACGACCACTCGCCCTCGGTGCGACGCTCAAGCGGAATCTGCCAAATGACCTCTCCAGCACCGTAGAGGTCTCCATCTCGGCCAATGGCCATATCGATGATGCTGCCGGCCAGCCGTCGGCCCTCTGAATCATATGGACGAACAGCTGACCAGGACATCCCGTCGGCTGAGTGCAGCAATACTGCTGATCCCCTTTCACTGGCCGACGCGAATAGCTCGCCTCCGGGTCCAACAAGCAGATCATTGACATTGCCCTGAAGCGGCTCGCCTTCGGCATTCGTCGGGACTTCCGCCTCCCAGCTTGTGCCATCGGCAGACCGCAGGAAGGCCATTCTCGATTCATTGCCGGTGCCAGTCTGACCTGCTGCAATCAGGGTACCGTCGGGTGCGGTCGTGACGGCAAACAACGCGCCAGCCGTGGGCTTGCCTTCGCTATCCTGGGGCCGAGTGACCGTCCAGGAGCGACCGTCGGTGGATCGCAAGACGACCATCCTAAGGTCGGATCCCGACCGTTCGGTACCGACTGCAATGATTTGGCCGCTCGGCGCCAGGGTGATATCCGACAGCGCGCCGAGAAGAGTGCGTCCATCGGAGTCCGCGGGACGCGTTGTCGTCCAGGTCTGGCCGTCTACGGAGGTCACGATCACGGCTTCGTATTCGAATTCGGCGTTCTCCGCATCGCCAACGGCCAGCACCGTGCCATCCTCGAGGTAACCAAATGCGTATATCGTGCCGTAGAGAGGGTCACTAATATCATCGTCGACATAATTCAGTGACCAGGTGAGACCTGATTCCGATTGCAGGATCAGGAGTGCGTCCTCTAGGTCCACGCCGGCCGCAATCATCCCACCTTCTGGTGTGGTCGCGAGTGCCGTCATCAGGGCAGAGATCGAATTGCCCTCCACGGGGGTTGTACGATTCCAACCGCCTTCGCGGCTTTCTTCGAAAACAACCATTCTGTCTTCCAATTCGAGAATCTCGGATCCAACGGCGAGAAGGCGGCCGTTCGGACCGGGTGCCAGCCCAGCGAATGATACACCCGTGCCGGGTTCTGTTTCCTGCCGACGCCAATGTGCAAAGGGTTCACTCAAGACGTCGGCGGCTTGTCCAATGAGGTCGGTCCGCCTGTCGGCATGGGCCGTCAACCGCCTGTGGAGTTCCTCAAGCTGAGAGTCGAGCCCACTCTGACGTTCGCGGGATGCGTCTACTTCCTCTGCCAATCGGGTGACGGCGTCCTCAGCGTTCTCAAGCGCCTCTATGGGCGGGGAACCGCCGAACAACTTTGCAGTCATGAAATCGATCTGGCCGATTAGCGGCGGAAGTATCAGCAGCAGGGCGAGGCCAATCAGAACCACGATCACAATGAGCCGGAACTGCCGGGACGCCTCACTCCCCAACCTGTCGGCCTTGTCTTCACACCATTTGGCGATCGTTGTAGCGATGGTCGAAACGTCGCCCGTCTCTGATCCGTCAGTCATAGGGTATGACTCTATCTCTGAGCCGTCTGAGTTGAGACGGGCGCCGGGCGACGCGGCAGATTGGGCCGGTCATGGCAGGCACGCCTGGGACTGAAGCACCGAAAGAGAACGCCCACAATGCACGGAGCCCCGTCGCAGTCGCTCATCGCGTCGGGGTGGGAAGACAGAGATTGCAATCGCCAGAGCGGCATTGGGAAACCGATGTCGACCGTCGTCGAATTGGCAGAATGAATGGAGCAAGTCGCGCGTGCAACCGTGACGGGGGACGCGCGCTCCTCTATGCCTTCTCCGACCGCAACCAGGTCCAACCTTGCCGGTTTTCCTACTGTCCAACTTCCGGATGGCGGCAAGACATCCGTCTGAACCCGAAGCGAGGCTTTGGAGCGAGACCCATGAAACTCTACGCAGTCCGCATCTTCGTCCGCCGGTTCCCCGAGGCCTGCGCCTTCTATGGCGAGACGCTTGGCCTTTCCCAGCGCTTCCGCAACGACGACATGGGCTGGGCCGAATTCGATGTCGGCGGCCCCTGCTTCGGCATCGAGCGGGTGCAGCCGGGCGATGCCGAGGGCGAGTCCATGGTCGGCCGGTTCGTCGGCGTGTCGTTGCGGGTCGACGACATCGACGCGGCGTATGAGACGCTGACGGCGAAGGGCGTCGCATTCGCCGCGCCGCCTCAGAAGCAGCCCTGGGGCGGCGCGCTGGCCCATTTCAAGGATCCCGACGGCAACGAACTCACGCTGCTCGGCTAGCGGCGGAGACAGGGACCAAACTCGGACGGTCGGAGATCAATGCCGAGCGGCGGTCCGCGACCGGCTCCCGCCGATCAACGCCAGGTTTCGTCCAGCGTGGCGTCGGCCACGTCCAGTTCCTGCTTCAGGTCGAACATCATCTGCTCGACCTCGGTGACCAGTTCCAGCGCCGCGGCGGCTCGCGCCTCGCCTCCCAGCTCGGCCCCCGCGGCGCGGCGGCCGAAGGTGGTAGAGAGGGTGTCACGGTCGACGACGGCGTCCGCCGTGCCGTAGGGATACCCGTTGCGGACATCGATCAGCAGCGCGGATGCGAAGGCGGTGGCCTCGATCGACTGGCCCGGGAGCATGAAGGCGCCGATGATGGTCCAGTCGACGATCGACAGGACCGTGTCCGCCGAGTCGGCGGTGTAGTGGGTCTGGTAGATCAGGACCGCGTCCATGTGCTGGCGCGCCGCCGCAATCCGGATCTTCTCGACAGCGTCTCGGAGCTGCGCGAGATCGGCTTTCCGTGCCGGCGCCGAAGGCGACAGGATCTCGGCGACCAGCAGGTTGACCGGCACGAACTCGCCAAAGGCCGGCCCCAGCCGGTGGGCGGCGTTCGCCCAGGCTTCTGCCTCCTCGGCCGGGATCGGCGACAGGTCTCCGTTGTCGATCCGTGCCAGTCCGATCCGCGCCGGCAGGCGCAGCGTCGGTTCGACCGCCGCCACCTCTCGAACGCGCTGATCGATCGCCGTCTCCTCGGCGAGGCCGGCCTCTGGATACCCCGACAGATAGTCCGCGCCAGACGTCGTCTGGATGGCGTGGCCACAGCCGGCAAGTGCGACCGTGATGGCCGCAAGAGCGCCAAAGGCGGTGCGTCTCGATGGCATCGAAATCCCCCATTTCACCCCTGTATCGACAAGGAGCAGCGTCTCATCGACCTGTGTCGCCGGCAGGCGCGAAACGGGGCGATCCCGTGACATCCCGGTGGCGAACATCCGTGTCGGAAATTCCCGCATCGCGGAGGCCCGCGGCTTGCGCCTGCGGACCGGCGATCGTTACGACCGGGCGCGCCCGCCTTGGCACCGTTCCTGACACATTTGTCGTTACGACCCGTTTCGGCGCCGTTCCGGGCGCCACGATCTTGCCAAGGCCGGTGAATACGCTACGGTTGTCCGGTAATTCAAAGTGGGGAGTGCAGCATGCAGAACCGTACCGCGCGCCGGGGCCACAAGCCGGCCCGGCATTTTTCCCGTTTGCTCGGCCAGGTCGCCGTTGCCGCCGCTCTGGCGAGCCCGCTGGCCCTGGCTACCACCAATGCCCAGGCCCAGGACGGGGCGCGGGTGTTCAATCAATGCAAGGCCTGCCATGCGCTGGATGACGGCGTGAACCGGGTCGGGCCGCACCTGGCTAATCTGGAGGGCCGTGCCGCCGGTGCGGTCGACGGATTCCGCTATTCGGACGCGCTGAAGAATTCCGGGATTGTCTGGGATGCCACCAATCTTGGCGAATATCTCGCCGACCCGCGCGGCTACATTCCCGGCAACCGCATGGCGTTCCGCGGCATTCGCGACGAGGCGCAGCGCGCGGCGGTCATCGAATACCTGTTCAGCCAGTAATCCGGCCGATCACACGGCCGAGAAACGACCGCCGGCGACGGGATTGTCGCCGGCGGTTTCCGTTCCGCCCGATCATTCGGCGGGCAGGGTGCGCGCATAGGCCAGGACGTCGACCGCAGTCTGCATGTCGAAGGCGCGCAGGGAGACCATCTCGACCCCTGGATGGCCGTTGCGGATCTTGTGCAGCACCTCCCAGGGGTTGGCCTGGGATTCAGTGCCGATGTAACCGGGCTCGTCGGCATCGCCCCAATTCAGCGCCGTGCCCTCGAATCCGTGGCAGGCGGCACAGATCGTCTGGAAGATCTCCCCGCCGCGGGCAAGGTCGCCCCTCACCTCGCCGGTGTCGAAGTCGATATAGGCGTCCGTGTCGTGCTGGCCGGTGCTGACGAACCAGGCAAGCCGATCGGCCGCGTCGGCCGGGATCATCTCCTCGGTGTAGCCGTGGGTCCCGTCTCGTATGGCCGCGACGATGCTGGCCGGCTCCGCGGCGACCCAGTCGCGCAATCCACCGACGCCGCTGAAATGAGAGCCGCTTCCGTATTGCCCGTCGACGCCCTTGTAGTCCCAGCCATGGCACTCCTTGCAGCGCCACGTCCCCGGCCCGGTCTGCGAGCCGGCCTGAGGGTAGGACGGATGCGTGTCCTGCGGCGCCTCCAGACCCAGCGTTTTCGCCCAGTTGTCGTAGAGCCGACCGCCGGAGGTCAGCACCCAGGCGTCGCTGGGCGCCTCGGGCGCGCCGTAGATGTAGTCGCGGTGGTATTCCTCGTCTTCCGGGAGCAACTGCGCCACGACGGGGGCCGGGCTCAGCATCGCAGGCGCGAGCCCGGCCATCAAAATGGCAGGAATGATCACGCGGCGTCGCACGCGCGACTCAATTCGACTGTAGTTGGAAGTCGTCAACATCGCTCTCCCCCTGTTTCCAGTGCGGGGGAGACACCGGTCGTTGGACTTTTCGTTTCGCTCCAAGACAGGGGGAACGCCATAAATGCTATCACACCGCTTGGGATCGGCAAAACAAGGCCGAGGCGCCATCGACGTTGGGCTTGGCCTGAGACGCCTGGCCGCTTAACGATTTCTTTTCCAAGATTAACGCTTCCTTTTCCAAGATATGCGTAGATACGGGTCCGTTCGGTGCCGGCGGAAGCCCCCATTGCCTCTTCCGCCCGCCACCTCCACAATTCGGTGCAGATGGGCAGCAAACGGCGGATGAGAGACAGAGCCACCGGACTCGGGGCGGCACTGCTGCTGATGGCGGGGCTGGTCTGGGCGCCGGCCGATGCTCAGGACCTCGCGGATGATGAACTCTACCGGCTGGGCCGCATGGTGGTGTTCGGCACCGAGGGGCAGAGCCGCGAAGCCCTGATCCGCCTGCGTCGGCGCGGCGGGCAGGATGTGGTGCCGCCGCTGATTCTGGCGCTGCGCTATGGCAGCAACCGCAATGCGATCGATCAGACCCTGGCTGCGCTGACCGGCGATCGCGGACGGCGCGGCTGGAACGACTGGATGATCTGGCAGCAGGGCCAGAACGACCTGGTCGCCGAGGACACCTATCTGCGCCTCAAGCTGGACGTCCTGACCCGCATCGACAGGCGCTTCAACCGCTTCTTCAATCACAGAGACCTGGCCCACGACATCCGCCTTGAGGAGGTCGCCTGGCGCGGCCTGTCGGTCGACGACGTCGCCGCGCTCACCGATCCGCGGATGGACTCGGCCACGACCGCCGACGGCTACCTCTCGCCGGATGAGCTTGTGCTTGGGGTCGAGCTCAACGGCGACGCCCGGGCCTATCCGCTGCGCATCCTGGACTGGCACGAAGTGATCAACGACGTGGTCGGCAACACCCCGGTGACCGTCGCCTACTGCCCGCTCTGCGGCACCGGCGTCATGTACGCCACCAGGGTCGAGGGCCGCGAGGTGCCGATCGAATTCGGCTCTTCCGGGCTGGTCTACCGCTCGCGACAGCTGGTCTACGACGTCGAGACCGACAGCCTGTGGGACCTGTTCTCCGGCCGGCCGGTGATCGGGCCGTTGACCGGCTCGGGGATCGAGCTGAGCACCTTGCCCATCGTCATGACCCGGTGGGCCGACTGGCATCAGCGCCACCCAGACACCCAGGTCCTCTCTCCGGTAACCGGCTACGACCATCCCTATATCCCGGGCGCCGCCCATGCCGGCAACGCCAACAGCCCGGATCCGCTGTTTCCGGTGGCGGTCACCGACTACCGCATGGCGCCGAAGGAGCTGGTGTTCGGGATTCGCCTGCCCGAGGGCGCCAAGGCCTGGCCGATCGACACCTTTGCCGGCGGCGCGGTGATCAACGATTCCATCGGCCCGGTCGACGTGGTCCTGATCGGCGACGCCGAAAGCCGCACCGTGCGGGCCTATCGCCGCGACGGCCATGTGTTCTCCCCCTCTGCCTCGCCCCGCGTGCTGTACACCGCCGAGCAGCAGGTCTGGCGGGTCTCGGAGGAGATGCTGCTGGGTCCGAACGGCGCCAAACTGCCGCGGCTGCCCGGCCTGACGGCCTATTGGTTCGCCTGGTCGGGCTATGTCGGCCAGCGGGCCGCGCTCTACGCCCTGGACAGCGTTCCGACCGACTGAGCTTTTCCCGCTCACGCGGACACGGCACCGGCCCACTCCCCCGCCCGGCCACCCATGAGGATACTGTCGTTGGGTGGCCGGGCGGGGGAGTGGGCCGGTGCCGGAGCGACAACAGTACGCGCAACGGCGCCGTTGCGCGCCGCCCTCCCGGCCCCTATTTTCCGCGCGACCCAGCAACCCGGTATCCCCACGGACGGCCATGGCCACCGACCTTTCCCATATCCGCAACTTCTCGATCATCGCCCATATCGACCATGGTAAGTCGACCCTGGCGGACCGGCTGATCCAGCGCTGCGGCGGCCTGGCCGAGCGCGAGATGAAGGAGCAGGTGCTCGACTCGATGGACATCGAGCGCGAGCGCGGCATCACCATCAAGGCGCAGACCGTGCGGCTGACCTACGCCGCACGGGACGGCGAGACCTATCAGCTGAACCTGATGGACACGCCGGGCCATGTCGACTTCGCCTACGAGGTCAGCCGGTCGCTGGCCGCCTGCGAGGGCTCGCTGCTGGTGGTCGACGCCAGCCAGGGGGTCGAGGCGCAGACCCTGGCCAATGTCTACCAGGCGGTGGATGCCGACCACGAGGTCGTGTCGGTGCTGAACAAGATCGACCTGCCGGCCGCCGAGCCCGAGCGGGTGCGCGAGCAGATCGAGGAGGTGATCGGCCTCGACGCGTCGGACGCGGTGGAGATCTCCGCCAAGACCGGCGTCGGCATCGAGGAGGTGCTGGAGGCGATCGTCACCCGCCTGCCGCCGCCCTCGGAGGGCGATGTCGCGGCACCGCTGAAGGCGCTGCTGGTCGACAGCTGGTACGACGCCTATCTCGGCGTGATCATCCTGGTGCGGGTGATCGACGGGGTTCTGGAGGTCGACCGAAAGATCCGCTTCATGGCGACCGGCGCGACGCGGGATATCGACCGGGTCGGCGTCTTCACGCCCAAGGCGACCATGACCGGCCGGCTGCAGGCCGGCGAGATCGGCTTCATCACCGCCGGTATCAAGGACATCACCGAGACCAAGGTCGGCGACACCATCACCGATGAGCGGCGCCCGGCGGAGACCCCGCTGCCCGGCTTCAAGCCCAGCGTGCCGGTGGTGTTCTGCGGCCTCTACCCGGTCGACACGGCGGATTTCGAGCGCCTGCGCGACAGCCTGGGCAAGCTGGCCCTGAACGACGCCAGCTTCCATTTCGAGGCCGAGACCTCGGCCGCGCTCGGCCTCGGATTCCGCTGCGGCTTCCTGGGGCTGTTGCACCTGGAGATCATCCAGGAACGGCTGGAGCGCGAGTTCGACCTCGACCTGATCGCCACCGCGCCGTCGGTGATCTACAAGATCCACCTGACCGATGGCAGCCTGATCGAGCTGCACAACCCGGCCGACATGCCGGACGTGGTCAAGATCGGCTCGATCGAGGAGCCCTGGATCAAGGCCACCATCCTGGTGCCCGACGATTATCTCGGCGGTGTGCTGCAGCTCTGCACCGAGCGGCGCGGCGAGCAGATCGAACTCACCTATGCCGGCAACCGGGCCATGCTGGTCTACCGTCTGCCGCTGAACGAGGTGGTGTTCGACTTCTACGACCGGCTGAAGTCGATCAGCCGCGGCTATGCCAGCTTCGACTACCAGATGGACGGCTATCTGGAGGGCGACCTGGTCAAGATGTCGATCCTGGTCAACCACGAGCCGGTCGACGCGCTGGCCACCATCGTCCACGCCAGCATGGCCGAACGCCGCGGCCGGGCGCTGTGCGAGCGCCTGAAGGATTTGATTCCGCGCCAGCTCTTCAAGATCGCGGTGCAGGCGGCGCTGGGCGGCAAGATCATCGCCCGCGAGACGATTTCCGCACTACGCAAGGACGTTACGGCGAAATGCTACGGTGGTGATGTAAGTCGTAAGCGCAAGCTGCTGGATAAGCAGAAGGAAGGTAAGAAGCGCATGCGCCAGTTCGGCAAGGTGGAGATCCCCCAGAGCGCCTTCATCGCAGCGCTGAAGATGGGGGACGAGTAGCGTCGAGGGCGGCGCGCCTCCACCGTCATTCCCGCGAAAGCGGGAATCCAGAATTGTTGGTCATTCATTGGATCGAGGCCGTGCAGCCTGGATTCCCGCTTTCGCGGGAATGACGATGGTTGGAGAGCAGGAGTCCGGTCGGGAGTCTACTTCGCCGCCACCGCCTCACCGGTCCACTGGCTGACCACCTCCTCCAGCGCCGGCCTCGGGCGCTCGGTCGGCGGCTCGGCCGGAGTGCCGATATAGACGAATCCGATGATCTG
>JAAUYH010004327.1_pt1 | contig 19875 bp, 5 predicted proteins | sample 7278061 | NCBI WGS metagenome assembly JAAUYH01 (sample SAMN14350203, study PRJNA611818) | marine sediment metagenome | isolation source: surface marine sediment (0.6m) | place: French Polynesia: Moorea | collected 2018-08 | reverse complement strand
CTAATAAAACGTCAACACAACATAATAAAAATACAGTGGATATTGAAACTTTAAAAACTCTTGAAATTTTACAAACTATACCCTTAGAAGAATTAGAAGAAATTGTCCAAAATCTTAGACAGCAACTGGAATATTTGAATGATTTTGTTAGCGATCAGGAACAAGAACTAGCATCTCAAGTTCAAAACCTCGAAAACCTCCAAAGTAAACTTGCTAAAGCGGAAAATCAAGAGTTATCGAAACTCACAGAGCAATTAACAGTTCAGCTGGCAGAAAATAAAATGCTGGAAGAGACCTTAATTGGTCAACATCGTAACATTGAAAAACGAGAATCAATTTTAAAACAACATTTGCAGATACTGCTTCAGAGAAAAGGACTGTTGAATGTCGAGACTCAGAATCAAAATGAATTAGCGAGTTTGTTGTCTTTATTAGAAAAAGCAGAAAAGCCAACTAAGGAGACTACAATCATAGATCCAACAGCAGAGAAATCATCCATTAATAACTTCAGTTCTTTGGTCTCAGCAATTCCAGAAATATTTAAAAGAGGAAGTTTCAAACGCCAACAATGGCTGACAACTGTGGGAATTAGTTTTTTACTAGTCTTTGGTGTTAATTCTTTATTGAAAATTACTCCTGCAACCCAGTCAACTAATACTGTCCCTACTTTTACTGATAATGAGCAATTAAACATCATAGGAGTTACAGCTTTAGGGAGAATTGAACCCGAAGAAGAAGTGATTAAAGTTGCTGTACCTGCTTCATTGGGCAATGCGAAAGTAACGAAATTACTAGTTAAACAAGGGGAGAGAGTTAAAGAAAAGCAAGTAATTGCTATTTTAGAAGAGCAAAATCGCCGTTTAGCTGCTGTCGAAAGTGCTAAGAAAGAAGTAAAAGTTGCTCAAGCCAACCTAAATATTGTCAAAGCAGGTGCTAAAACTGGAGAAATTGAGGCGCAAAAAGCTAAAATAGCTCGTTTGCAAGCCCAGTTGACAGGAGAAAAAACTTCTAAAGGAGCGTTTATTTTCCGTCTTGAAGCTCAACTGGCAGGAGAAAAACAAGCTCAACTAGCAAAGATTTCCCGCCTGGAATCAGAATTTAATAATGCTCAAGTTGAATATAAAAGATATCAGCAGTTGACTAGTGAGGGGGCAATCTCCCAATCCGATTTAGACCGACGACGTACTGAATTAGAAACTGCTAGAGAAAGTGTCAAGGAAGCTAAAGCTAATCTGGATCGTATTACTGACACCCTAACTCAGCAAATTCGAGAAGCTAAGGCTGTTTATCAAAAAACAGTAACAACTCTCGCAAAACAAATTGAGGAAGCTAGAGCCAATTTAGCTCGCATCGCGGAAGTTAGAGATGTTGACGTATATAAAGCCCAAGCTGAATTAGAAAAAGCGATGGCTAGTCTGAAAGAAGTAGAAACAGATTTAGATTTAGTTTACGTCAAAGCTCCCAGCAATGGTCAGGTTCTAAAAATTCATACCCATCCTGGTGAAAGTACCAATCTTCAAGAAGGAATAGTGGAATTGGGTAAAACCGATCAGATGATGGTCATTGCAGAAGTGTATGAAAGCGATATCGAAAAAGTTCAGGTAGGACAATCCGTTACCATGACCAGCGAGAGTGGCGCTTTTAGCCAAAAGTTGCAGGGTACGGTGAGTGACATTGGTCTTCAGGTAGGCAAAAAAGATGTTCTTGATAGTGATCCCGCTGCTGATGTAGATGTACGAGTAATTGAAGTAAAAATTAAACTAGATCCAGACTCTAGCCAACGGGTTATTGGTTTAACTAATGCTAAAGTCATAGCTAAAATTTTGATTTAACAGGTGTTAAGTAGTTGGACAAAATTAATTAGATAGTTGAGGTAGTTAGTGGTTAGTCCTAAAGGATTCCTAAAGGATACACCTTCGGATAACCGCTTCGCATATGGTTAGTTGTTAGTACAAACTTTAAAAATGTACAAATAATTTTGTCTAGGCAATTAGAGGATACCGGAAAAGTTTTTTATACTGGATTTTGCCCCCCGACCCCCAATTCTGGGGGAGAAAGACAACTTTAAGTCCCTCACCCCCTTCAACTTCCCCCTACAGGGGGAAACCATAGGTTCCTCTCCTTTCAGGAGAGGTTAGGAGAGGTAGAGGATTTAGTGGGCTTAGATGTAAGAAATGAGACTTCTCAGACAACCTGTAATAGAGAGGCTAAATTATAGGAAGAGAAATTAAATAATTCTATGGAAATACTTTACACCTAACACCCAATACCTAACCCCTAAAACCTAATATCTAATACATAACCCCTAACCCCCAATACCTAACACCCAATCCCTAATAGCCAATGCCTAATCAATACAGAGAATCAGTTGTTGCTATTAAAAACCTGAATCATGCCTACGGTGAAGGTAATTTAAAAAACCAAATTTTATTTAATATTAACTTGACTGTAAAATCAGGAGAAATTCTGATTATGAAGGGTCCTTCTGGTTCGGGCAAAACTACCTTATTAACTTTAATGGGGGGCTTGCGTTCTGCTCAATCTGGTAGTCTAAAAGTATTAGGACAAGAATTAGTAGGCTCCAGGAAGCAACGACTCGTTCAAATCCGTCGCAAAATTGGTTATATTTTCCAAGCACACAACTTGCTCAAGTCTTTGACAGCTAGGCAAAATGTCCAGATGTCATTAGAATTACATTCAGGAATTTCTAGTCAAGAAGCTAAACAAAAATCCTGTGAAATGTTAGAAGCAGTAGGTTTGGGGAAAAGGATTGATTATTATCCTGATAACTTGTCAGGAGGACAAAAACAGAGAGTAGCCATTGCCAGAGCTTTAGTAAGTCATCCCAAGATGGTCTTAGCTGATGAACCTACTGCTGCTTTGGATAGTAAATCGGGGCGAGATGTAGTGGAAATTATGCAAAAGTTAGCCAAGGAACAGGGCTGTACGATCTTTATTGTTACCCATGATGACCGTATTTTAGATATTGCTGATCGCATTATTCAATTAGAAGATGGACATTTAAGTGAGGATGAGTTCTTTTGGTTTAATCAAAGCTAAAATATATCTGCTGGATCTGCATCGTTTAAACGCCTAACGGCAATCGCACCAGAACAAAAACACATCAATACAGTTAAAACGAAGACCATCATAGCTCGACCCAAATTCATTGCCATGGGTAACTGAGTTCCTGCTTTGATGAGACTATATAGACCTAGGGAAATACCAAATCCTGGTAAATAACCAATGATAGCCAGGATGAGAGCTTCTTGAAAGACGACTGTGAGCAGATAGGTATCGTTATAACCCATAGCCTTCAACGTAGCATATTCCGGTAGGTGATCAGATATGTCCGCATAGAGAATTTGATAGACAATGACTGCCCCTACTACTAGTCCCATAGTACTGCCAACAGCAAAGATAAAACCAATTGGTGTGGTCTTAGCCCAGTATTCTTGTTCTAATTCGATAAACTCCTGGGGGGTAAAAACTTGAACCTCCTTGCCAAACTGTACTTCTAACTTTTTCTTCACTGCTTCTGGCTCGGTACCAGCTTTAAGTGTAATCAAGCCCAAATCTATTTCATCGAGGTTTCGTTCTGGCAGTATATCTATGAAAGTTGAGTCGCTGACCAGCACACTACCATCCATAGAAAAGGATGTACCTAATTCAAACAAGCCTCCAACTTTAACTTGATGACTGTTGAGTTCAGTTTTAACAGTTTTTCCTTGCTCAAATTCTGTCTTAATCGGACCGAATTCTGGTCGAGAGGCAGCATCAAAGAGAACTACATTGGGAAGCTTGAGTAAATCTAGGTTTTGATTGACTTCGGCTATATCTAGGATCGGTTTTGCTGGATTGAAGCCAAACAGAAAAAGTATACGAATACGACTATTCTGCGGATTTTTCCAGTAGCCAGGAGCAAGGTACATTGGAGTTACTGATTCAACTTCCTCGAAGCTAGGTGCTTGATATAATCGCCTGCGAGAAAAAGATTTCAGATCGTGCAGGGCTTCTGATTGGGGATGGATTAAAATCAAATCGGCAAAAAGTTTTTGATGAAAGCGAGTAGTACTTTCAAACAAGGCAGCCTGAAATCCTTGTTGCAGGAATATAAGCAGGTCAGCAAAGCCTATACCTGCTAGGGCAACTAGCAAGCGGATAGTTTCACGAGAAAGTTGTAACCAAGCTAGAGGTATTTTCAAAATCAATTCTCGAAAACCGTTACCATAATTATGCCTTATATTCGCATACTATCAAGACTAGCAACACGAAAATCAACTTGCTCAGTATACTTAACAAAAGTTGATTTTTGCGGAATCTTAAAGTTTTCGTAAAGTCAGCTAACTTCTCTTGTTATCTTAAATAGATTTAATTACTATTGTTAGGTGAAAAATATCAAAATACAATTGAGCAAGTAAATTGTTAAATTGTAAAACACTAACTTTATGAAATATAGCTCACTAAATGTAAGTTCACTTCTAGCAGCTCCGTTAGCTATTTTAGGAGTGATTTCAGCCAATTCCCTCCCAGCCCAAGCACAATTTGTCGAATCTTCTGGTACTATTACTTCTAACGGTCAAGTCAATTTCTTTAGTGGTCAGCCAGGGGGTACGTTCCCAACCGCTTTTTGGTTCCCAGATAGTACAACCTGTTCGCTTTTGGGAACAGGTTGTGACTTCAACGTAGAAACAGTTAGTGGTTTGTTTGGCTATATCGACATTCCCGCGCAATCTGCTGATTCGGGTTTTCAATATTTGTTTAAGAACAGAAATGATCAAACTCCTAATGCTGGTGGAATATTACCGTCAGTGTGTTTTGCTGGAAATGCGTTTGTAACACCCAACAGCGGTGACTGTCAAGATGATCTTGGCTTTGCGGCAGATTTCATTGCCTCTACTACCCCTGTTGCGCCATCGGACACCGAATTTTTGGCATTTACAGCAATTCCTAATGTAGCTGATTACCCTGAGTATGGGAATGTTATACCAGAATGGCCCGGAACAAACGGTGTCCCCTTAGTACAGTATGCGACCGATGATCCTCTAGACCCTGTGATAACTGTATATGGATTGGAGGCTACTTCATTCACCGTAGATGGTGACGAAGCAAGTCAAACTGCTCAGACAGATATTGCTATCACAGCTAAAGCAGTCGCAGAATTTGCAAATGGTGAGCGGCAAGTATTGTTCGGAGGTCAGAGCTTTGGCGCCAATTTCTCCTTTTCTGATACCAACTCTGCTTTTAACATTACTACTAACCTAGAAATAAAAGAACAAGTTCCAGAACCCACTGGTATTTTAGGCGCTTTAATGGCTATTGGTGGAGCTTTCTTTTTGAAGAAGAAAAAATCAACAAAGTTAGTTTAAACCTTGTCTAGTCTACTTTAACAAGTAGAGTTTTGAGATGAGTAATAGCTAGAAAATCATAGAGTTTGATAAATAGAGATAAAAACTACTTGTTTCAAACTGGACATACTTTACTAGCAAAAAAACACTGCTCACTAAAGAGAAGTGTTTTTTTTTAATAGTAGAAAAAAATATTTAATAAAGGATAGCTACCCATTTATCTAATAAAAACTCAAAATTTTAGTTTCTGCTAGTTACCGATCACTTGAATACTTACCCGAGAAGAGAGTCAAAGTTTAGATTCATTCGAGGTGGATCATCAGTTGTTTTGCCAGTTCATGAACGTTTGGTTTTTGCACCATCGTCTGGTGTGTTCCTGGAACTGTGTAGACTTCTATGCCTCCTGTCACTAATTTTGACCAACCCATCGTTGGATCGTTGGGCGTTGCCAGGGTAGCCTCACTTGCAACAAACAGAGAAATATCTCCTATATATGGTTGAGGACAATAATGCTGCTCTGCTTGTTGGTTGCACTTATACACCTGAAACAGGTAGCGTGCTTGTTGCAATCCATAATCTGGCGGGAGAAAATTGGATTTTTTCCCTTGGTCAACAATGTATTGTAACTGCCCATCTAGATCGAGTTGACGGAGATGGTCTTCGGATAGGACAATCAGTCCAATGAACATCGAGACCAACAGGGAAGCGTCGTCTTGGGTATCTTGGGGGGCTGCAGAGGGTTCGTAAGTATCCAGCAATCCCAAGAAAGAGACCTGGTGTCCTTTTGCGTATAATTGCTGAGCTATTTCATAGGCGACTATCCCCCCAAAAGACCAACCTGCTAGATTATAAGGACCTTGAGGTTGCACAGACTGTATTTCTTCGAGGTAATGGGTTGCCATATCTTCGATACAAGTGAGTGGCTCTGCTTCTCCATTTAGTCCGATAGATTGTAGTCCGTAAAATGGCTGATCAGAACCAAGTTCGTGGGACAGGTCAAAATAACTCAGGACATTACCACCTCCTGGGTGAATACAGAATAAGGGTTGTTTAGAACCCCCTGGCTTAATTGCTACTAAGCAAGACCAATCAAGAGACTCGCTCTGCTGTCTCAACAGGCTGGCAAGTTTTTCAATGGTTGGATTTTGAAATAGCGTTGCTAGAGGCAGATTTTTGCCAAACTGCTTCTGAATTTGAGCCATCAGACGAACAGCCATTAGAGAATTACCGCCAAGGTTAAAGAATTTGTCCCGCACGCCCACAAGCTTAATTCCGATAATATCTGCCCAAATTTGAGCTAGCTGTAATTCTAAAGCATCTCGAGGGGGTACAAAGCCTTCTTGCAGCTCAGGTCTTTCTCTGAGTTTTTTAGACTCAGCAGCTTTGAATATCTGCTCTGGCTCTGCAAGCTCTGTAGCAATACTTTCATAGAGGTTAGCTTTGAAGGAAGTCAGGTTAGAGGACGTTGGAACAGTGATTGGTTTCTCAAACTGACTATCTTCTGTTTCTTTGTACTCTGCCGATTCAAAGCTCAAGTCAGCAATAGATTGTGCCGAGAACTTGAACAGCAAACCTTGACCTTCTTTCTTTCTATCTCCAAGAGCCAACCCTTCGAGAAAATCTAGAGCTGGTTGGTTTTTTTGGGTAGGAATATAAGAAATATCAACGTAGCTGACCCCCCTCTGTCTAGCGATTACCCCTAACTGAGAGAGCATCCTATGCTCAACACCTCGACCCAAAACCCGGCAGCTTAGTAAAAAGGTATCCACTCTCAAGACATCTGAACTAGACTCAAAAAAAAGTACCCCTACCAATCCATAATCACCAAAGCGGTCTTTAACTTCCACTACCATACATTCTAATTGCCCAGATTCACAAAGATTTTGAATTTCTGCTTCCCTTCGCCTGATATTTGTTAAGTTGAACTGGTTAGTTCGTTGGGTTAGTTGGGACGCTCTGATGACTTGGTCAGGCTTGAGCTGGCTAATTTCCACCTCTAATTTCAGTCCAGCTATAAAATCCTTAAAAGTGAGAGATTCTTGGCGCCAGTGTTCCCGCTGAATTTTCTGGCGGTACATTACGGTCCGCAAGCGATCCTCTCGGGTTATCTTCAGATAGTCAAAAGCCCAGATGTGTTCTAGAAACTGAGGAATACATTTGGGTTCTTGAGGAAGTTGAATAGTCAAGACTTCAGGACAGTTAGCACGAACTTCTGCACACTCGACTGGATTATCATCAATAAAAATAAAGCTGTCGAGTCCTAATTGAAGTTCCTCAGCTAAGGACTTCAGATTTTCCGATTTGTATTGCCAGTTAAGGCGCCAAGAAACAAGATGATGGCGCTTCAAGATCATATCCCCACGAAGCTCAAAGACACGCCAAACATCCTGTTCGTTATTCTTACTACACAGGCAAATCAGTTTTCCCGCCTCCTGCTGTGACAGCATAAATCTTTGTAGAGCTTGATAGGGAGCAGTGATTTCTAAGGCTTCGGCTCCATCTTCTCCACAAACTCCTTTCCATAGAGTTTGATCGCAATCGAGGGCAATTACTTTGTAGGGGCTGCGCCTGATGAGGTGAATCCTGCGGGCAATCGCCGTACCCAAAGCAGCAAAGAACAGGGAAGTATAAGGAATGTGACCTAGCTCTTCCCCATGGGGGTCATAATAATTTGAAACAGGATAAGTAGAGAGCAACTCGGACGAAGTCACTAAATAGATACCACTCATATTAGATAGTTCATCAGCCACCTGTCCTTCCATCTTCGAAAACAACTCAGCTCGGTCATCTTCTATTGCAGTTGGGGATGGTGGGCACAGACAGACAAGATAAGGAACCGTTGCCCGCTGAACCGCTGACTGCAATGCCAGGACTAGCTCTTGAACATTTAGAGCTATCCTATCAGGGAAATCATCTTCTGCTTCTTTGACTTCTTTATTATTTAACCAGTCCTCAAAACGCACTAAAACTACGTTGATGCCATCCTGATTTTGGGAAAGTTGGCTAGCAGGGTCGAGTAATTGCTGGAAGACTTGATTGTAGGGAGCAAACTTGATTTGCCAGGGCATCTCGAGGGTTTGTAACCAAAAAGAGAGCGAGTCTCTCAGTGGTTCGATAGTGAAGCTAGCCGAAATGGCAATAGTTGGCTTATGAAAACTTTCCCTGGCTGCTCTAGCCTGACTTTCCAGCTTGGCAGGCAACTTAAAGTAGGACAATATTGTCTCAGGATACTCGAGCAAGATTTCGAGAATCTGGCAATAACCATTAAGAAGTGTTTTTATAGTATCTGGTTCAAACAGATCGGTGTTGTATTCACAGGTTAACAAAGTCTTGCCATTAGTATACTCTGAAGATTCACACATCATAAATCGCAAATCCAAAGGTGTGGTTTTGGTCTCCAATGGTAAAAAACTAACTTCGAGCTGATCCATTACAAAAGGTTTGAGGGGAAAGTTATGTAACAGAAATGCAGTATTGTAGACCGGATTATGGCTAAGCTGCCGATCAAGATTGAGCACTTCAACTAATTTTTCAAATGGACAATCCTGGTAAGAGTAAGCTTCAACCACGGTAGCTCCTACTGTACTGATAAATTCCTCAGCAGTTTGCTCGCCAGATATTTGTGATCGCAGAGCCAGAAAATTTATGAAGCAACCAATGAGTGGTTCAATTTCTACTCGATTGCGACCTGCCATAATTGTTCCTATAACAATGTCAGCTTGTCCAGTCCATTTAAACATAAGAATATTTAATGCGGCCAGAAGTGTAGCAAACAGAGTCACTCCTTGACGATGACTCAGGGTATTAAGTGAGCTAACCATTGTTTCGGAAAGAACAATTGTTTCAGTAGCTCCATGGAAAGTTTGAATCGGAGGGCGTGGGTGATCTGTAGGTAGTTCTAATAAGGGGGGAGCACCAGCTAATTTCTGCTGCCAGTAATAAAGCTGTTTCTGAAGAACTTCTCCCTGCAACAATTGGCGCTGCCAATAGGCAAAGTCTGCATATTGAATGGGCAACTCTGCCAGTGGCGAAGGCTCGCCTACACAATATGCTGGATAAAGCGCTGATAGCTCTTGAATGAAAATACTCATTGACCAACCATCAGATATAATATGGTGCATGATCAACAACAATACGTGAGAGTTTTTTTCCAATTGTAAGAGCTTGATCCGTACTAGTGGTCCTGCCACCAAATTAAACGGTTGAAGGGCTTCTTCAGTTGCTAATCTTTGAACCTCAACAGATTTATGCTGTTTTGGTAAGTTTTGCAGGTCAATCGTTGGCAAGCTCTGAAGTGAGACTGAATTAATTACTTGGACTGGTTTGTCGTCAACCCACTTAAAGGTAGTGCGAAGTACTTCATGACGCTTTACAATTTCCGTGATTGCTTTTTCCAATGCCAAGCTATTTAGAGAACCCTTGAGATGAATAGCTAGTGACATATTGTATGTAGCACTTTCTTCTTCAAGTTGAGCCAATAGCCACAGTCTTTCTTGGGCAAATGACAGAGGTATGTCTCCATTTTTTGAAATTGGTCTAATAGATTCAATGGTCGAACCTGTGGCAAAATTAACTTCTTGTAAAAAACTAACAATTTCTGCTTTACGCTCTGTTAACTCTTCACGCAGCATTTTTGTCAGTGTTCCTTTAGGAGCATTACAGCGTAAACGATCACCATCAACCCAAAGTTTGATATCCAAGCTGTTAAGGTGAGATAAAAATTCTTGAATGGGGTTCATAAATCTATCTCCTCTCTTTCTGTTAACGAAATATCTGCAGAACTCTGCATTTGAGTTATCAAATGACTCTTTTCAATGTACTTTGCTATCCCAGCCACGGTAGGTTCCTCAAACAGGTTTTGTATAGATAGCTCTACAGCAAAATCTTCACGTACTCGGGATACAACTTGAGCAGCCCGCAGGGAGTGTCCTCCTAATGCAAAGAAATTGTCATGGAGACCAACATTAGGACAATTTAGTATTTCTTCCCAGCTTTTCGCAATCTGTCGCTCAATCTCTGTTTGTGGTTCTACTCGTTGACTTGCTCTTCGGTTTCCCAGATCGGCTAGATTTTCCAACTGTTTTCGATCAATTATCCCCGTCTCTGTTATAGGCATCTCTTGTAGCTGAAGACAATGACAGGTACTCTTTGTCTGAAAGCGATCGCGCACAATCAAATCTGGCAGACTAACCAGAGACGAATCATTACTATTAGTAGTGAAATAAGCAATTATCTTCTGAAGCTGATAATATTCTGTCTCTGTATACCTTCGGATATAGGGATTGTTGCCATCCAAACCTATCCAGAGTTCTGCCTGGTCACAGTGTAAACTAGCAAGGAAGGAGTACATTCCTTGTTTAGGGTTCAAAATGTGGTAGCCGCGAGTTCTTGTCAGGTCTTTCATTTGGTAGTTTTGGCTTATTCCTAACTCATCCCACATGCTCCAGGCAAAGCAATAGCTCTGCAAAGAGTTCTTTTGTCTTTGATAGCAAGAAAAGTGCTCTAGAAAACTATTGGCAGCAGCATAGCTACCTACAGAAAAGCCTCCGAAGAAACCATTCACTGAAGAGAAGCTGATGAAAATAGCTTGTGACTGGTCCTTCAGAATTTGATGCAGTGCCCAGGTTCCCCCAACCTTGGGACTAAGAGTTGCTGAGACTGTTTCTTTAGTTTCTTCAACTAGTAAATGTTCTTTGACAGCACCAGCCAAATGAATTACTCCATCCAGTTCTCTGCCCCAGTAAGATTTTGCGTGGTCAACCACTTTTTGTAAGCTAGCTAAATCGCAGATATCTACAGCCTCGTAAATAAAATTTCCTTCAAGCTTCTCTAGCTCTAAGTAAGCCTTAATTCTTTCAGAGACAATATCCGACTTGCCTAAATACAAGTCCCAAGTATTTCTCTTGGGTAGAGAAGTCCTCCCTACCAACAGCAAGCGAGCCTGGTAATTGATGAGGAGATACTTAGCAATCTCAACCCCAATGCCGCCCAGTCCCCCACTAATCAGATATATCCCGCCCGATTTGAAGGGAAGCGCTTGTTTTTCTTTCTGGGACAGATGCACTTTCTCTAGGCGAGGAACCCAGCGTTGCTCGTTGCGGTACACTACCTCTAGCTCTTTGCTCCATACACGGCTCTCTTGAAGTACATATGTACTATTTGTCTCGACCTGGTTTACGGGTAAATCAATATGGCGACAGTTCAACCAAGGCATTTCTTGAGGAATCGTTTTGATCAAGCCAAGTATTGGGGCTTTCTCATAGGCAATTTCGTCTGTGGGGGAGACGAACTGCGTATGGCTGGAAATAATCTGCAACTGGATTGAATTCTCATAAACCTTAACTTTAGCAAGAGCCTGTACTAAAAATAGCAGGCTGTAGAGTCCTTGCTCTTGTACTTGTTCGAGGTCTGACAAACTAGAAATCTCTCCGCCATACTCGTCATAGGTCCACAGATGGAGAATTTGATTGATTTGAATTTTATCTGCTGCTAAGCACTCTAGCAGATGCCGATAGTGATCAGGATTGCCAGGAACTATGCGATAGTGGAAGGAATTAATCTGGGTAAAGTTTGACCCAACTTCGACACAGATGCATAGCTGTTTTCGTTGTTGGAGTTTCCTACAGACAAACTCACCTAATCCTAAATCGTCGAGGAATACGAGGAAGCAGCCAACCTGAAACTGATTAGTAATAGGGGTTGCTCCTTCCTTTTGACGCCAGATCTTTCGATAGAACCAGTCAGGAATAGTGTTTTCATTTTCGAGTTCGATATCAATCCCTTTGAGAATCCCCTGAAAATGTCCATCTGCTAGCAAGTTTTTGAGTTTAGTTCGCTGAATTTTTCCACTCGTCGTTTTGGGAAACTCCTGCTTTACTATAGGGATTACATAAGTTGGGCTGATGCCTAGGTCAGAGTTCACCTTGACCCTAATAGATTTAATCAGATCGATGCTAGGTCTAAGCTCTGATTGTTTTGGTGTGAAGAAGATTGCCAGTCCTTCTGTACCACGATTGGAGTCATTAAACCCACAAGCAGCTACATAGGTTGGCTCGACCCCGTCAATCCCATTAACTATATCTTCTATTTCATAGCAATAGTAATTGACAGCATGAATAATAATTTGTTCTTTTTCCCTGCCTGTTAGGGTGAGACGACCATTAAGGATAAATCCTAAGTCGCCGGAGTTGAACCAACCTTCACCAACAAAAGCTTCTTGGTTGGCAGCTTCATTATTTAAATATCCAGGAGTGACCACATCACCTTTGATTTGGAAGCGACCAATAAACCCTTCCGGCAGGACTTGATTATTTTCGTCAGTGATACGAATCTGAACCCCTGGTACAGGTGGACCGAGATCGACAAACTCAATCACATCAGCATCATCCTTATTAGCTTTACTCAAGCGACCACCCAAGGACGATTTTTTGATACGGTGTATCCCGGTTTCACAATCAAACTGATTCTGATAGGTCATACAGGTACATACTTCCGCCATTCCGAAAGCTGGTTGCATAGCATGATCGGGGACTCCAAAAGGAGCAAGTAATTTCAGAAATTCCCTAACGACTGGTAAAGTAACCTGCTCTCCTGCATTCATAAAGAATTTTATCGCAGCAAGGTTCCAGGTTTTATTACCGGCTTTTACAAGGGCATCACTAACCAACTTAAAGCCGAAATTCGGTGCCCAGGTATGAGTCACCCGATATTTCTCCATCAAATCCAACCACTTCAAAGGGTTAGCAAGTATAACATCGGTAGCGATTTCAACTTGCTGACAACCTAAATAAATATCTTTGAAGTGACAGGTTAGCAGAGGAACGACATGATCTGTAGGCAGCCAGTTGAGAGAGACATCTTCTGAGGTGTAGCCGTTAAATTGCTTAGCAGCATTAATATGAGTAATAATACTTTGGTGGGTCTCTTGGATGCATTTAGGAATTCCAGTACTACCTGAGGTTAATTGATAGAACACCACTTCCTCAGGATGGCTGGGATGGATTTGTGAGAAAGGTGGATGGTTACGTAGTTGAGTGATTGGTAATACCCGTATCTCTACTATTGATAGTAAACTCTTGAGTCTAGAAATGGGTTCAATCAGGGAATCACTCGCCAAAATTGTTGGATGACCTAGCAACTTCCAAATATTGAACAATTTGTTGACAACAGCATTTTTTTGATCGTAAGTGGAAGCGACTGCCACTGTTACTGGAGTAATGCCACCGAGAATGCATGCCCATAAAGTAGGAAAGTAATCCTGGAGCGATTGAAACTGCAAAATTGCTCGGTCTCCAGCTCTGACCCCCATTTGGGATAAGCCATTCAAGATGCATTTAGCCTCTTCCAATAGAGAACTATAGGTTTGAAAAACCTCTGAGCCATCGATTTGGATATAAACAATCCCTTTATCTCTATATTGAGTAGCAGTTCGAATCAGAGCTTCAGTTAAGGTCTTTGGTACATCTTCTTCTAGGATCAATGGGCCTCCATCACTAACGGCTAGGGTCAAATGAGCTGAATCTTCTGGCTCTATAGTTCGAGCAACTGGGGTAGTTATAAATTCCTCGACGGTAGGAAGCTTGAAAACTTGACCTTCAGGCAACAGATCTGAGAGATGCAGGGGTGGTAGATGAGATGTTTGCTCTTGAACTAACACGGCCACCTGCTCAACTTCTGGCAGAGATCGCATTTTTTCCTGCCATCGCTGCACTAAGTCAGAGTCGATCACCTCTAGACCGACTAAAGCTTGTTCGTCAACCTGTCCTGTTGCCTTTAGTGGCAAGATGTTTAACGGCACATAGATGGATGGCAACATGTAACCAGGCAGAAGGGTTTGCATGTGAGATTCCAACTGTTCTAAGAAAAATGACCCTGACAATACCACGTAGGCTACCAGTTGAGGGATAAATGTTTCTGTTTCCCGCACTAAGACTTGGCAGTCCTCTACTGTGGGAGCCTGCAATAATGCCGTTTCCACCTCCTGAAGATCTACCCAAAAACCTTTAATCCAAACTTGTCGGTTTATAGAACCTACCAACTCTATTGTTCCATCATTCAAACGACGTCCCAATAAATCAGTTTTGAACAAACGAGCGTCAGTAGTTTTGGAGAAGGGATTGTCTACCAAGCGTGATACCATCTCTTCAGTCCCTTGGAAGGAGCCCCTTATCAAATTTATTCCACTTGTATAGATTTCCCCTTTTACCCCAACTGGCACTGGTTGCAAATGCTGATCGAGAATGTAAATTGATCTGTAGGTGGGATAACCAATTGGTACGATATCTCTAGAGTCCTTCAAGTTACAAGGAAAAGAGGTCACCTCTCCTGCTGCTTCAGGTAGGCTGTAAAGATTATGCAATTCTCCTGAAAAATACTGGTAGAATGCATCTACGACTTTCTGTCGCAACTGTTCACCACTGCAAAGAACCAAACGTAGTGACCTTAATATAGTTATTGCTTCTGCACTCAAAGACTCAACAAAAGCCGACAGTTCTGAAGGTAGGAAGTTAACAATGCTAATCTTTTGCTTGGCGATGAGGCGTTGCCAAGCAAGGGGATTGTTCCGCTCTTGTTCCGTTGCAATCACCAAACAACTCCCAGTTGTTAAGGGCCAGAATATTTCTAAAACTTCCGTATTCTGAACCAGAGATGCTTTGTGTAATAGCGAATCAGATTTGGAGAGACTAAACATATTTTGCAGCCAATCCAAACGGTGATTAATCCCGCGATGTTCAACTAGTATCCCACGACTTGATGAGTAGCTTACATAAGCCAAATTTTCTGACGTTGCATAGCTAAGAGGATTCTCTTGCTTCTGTTGCGCAATGGTATTCCAATCTGAGTCTAGGCAGACCAATTGGGCTTTGTAATTAGGCAGACCATCAATCAAATGCTGTTGGGTTAGTAGCACGGACGGCTGTGCCTCTTTCAAGATCGAAGTTAGGTAATTCCTGGGATAGGCTGTATCCATCAGTACATAAGCACCACCTGCCTTAAGAATTCCCAAAAGAGCCACTATCATCTCAAGAGAAGGTTCCATGTAAATGCCAACGAGAATTTCTGATTCTACGCCTAACTCCTGTAAGTAGTGCGCCAGCTGATTGATAAGACTATTCAACTTCCCATAAGTTGTTTGTTGCTCTTCAAACACCACTGCAACTAATTCTGGAGTCTGTTCCACCTGAGCTTCAAATAATTGATGGATACATTTATCCTGCGAATAATCTGCCTGGGTATTATTCCACTCAACAAGAATCTGATGTCGCTCTGGTTCTGTCATGAAATGTAATTGACCCACCCTTTGCTCAGGAGCCGTCAAAATTGCCTCCAGCAACGTCTGGAAATGTCTGATCATTCTTGTGATGGTAGCTCTCTCAAACAAGTCGGTATTGTATTCCCATTCTCCTCTCAGTCCCTGCTCTGTCTCTTCCATTGAGAGGAATAAATCAAATTTGGATGTTAAAGTTCTCCGCTCTAGAGGAGTTATGGTCAGACCAGGTAATTCTAATTTGCCCATAGGAGCATTCTGCAATGCAAACATTACCTGAAACAAGGGACTGTGACTCAGGTTTCTTTCTGGCTGTAGAGCTTCTACCAACTGCTCAAATGGGACATCTTGGTGAGCATAAGCATCTAAAGCTACTTGACGTACTTGATTGAGTAACTCTAAAAAACTGAGATTACCCTCTAGATTAGCACGCAGCACCAAAGTATTGACGAAAAAGCCAATTAAGGGCTCTATCTCTTTACGGTTGCGGTTAGCGATGGGAGTACCGATGGTAATATCTTCTTGCCTACTGTAGCGAGACAAAAGAATGGCAAAGGCGCTCAATAAGGTCATAAAAAGGGTGGCTCCTGATTTTTGGCTCAAACCCTTGAGCTTTTCAGTCAGTTCAGAATTGAGTTCAAAAGACTCACTGCTGCCACGAAAGGTTTGCATCGGTGGGCGAGGGTAATCGGTGGGCAGTTCTAGGAGAGGAGGAATTCCTTCTAACTGCTGCTTCCAATAGTTTAATTGTCTCTCCAATACCTCTCCTTGCATCCACTGGCGTTGCCAATACGCAAAGTCACTATACTGAATGGGCAGTTCTGGTAAGGGGGAAAGTTCTCCAGCAATGAAGACCTTGTAAAGAGTTGACAACTCACGGATAAAGATTCCGAGCGACCAGCCATCGGAGACAATATGATGCATTGTCACCAAAAGTACATGGGCTTCTTTTCCTAGTCGTAAGAGAGTAGTTCGCAGCAAGGAACCATAGCTTAAATCAAAGGGTTGTTGAGCTTCCTCGTTCGCCAATCGCTGTACCTCAGCCAATTGATCTGCTTCTGGCAAAGCCTGTAAATCCACTATTGGCAAGCTCACGGCTGGGATAGCATCAATGACCTGTATCGATGAACCGTTCACTAGCTTAAAGGTGGTGCGCAGGGCTTCGTGACGCCGAACAATTTCTCTGATGGCTTGCTCCAGAGCAACTATACTGATAGACCCAGTCAACTGGAAGGCTCCAGGCATGTTGTAGGTTGCACTTCCGCCTTCCAGTTGATCAAGGAACCATAATCTTTGCTGGGCGAAGGAAAGAGGAATTGTCTGCTCTCTAGGTACTGGTACAATAGACGGAATTTGATTGTCTTTGTCTGGTTTAGAAATTAATTGCTGCTTGCGTAGCTTCTGAAGAATTAATTCTCGCTTTTCTGGTGAGAGATTTTCTAGGCGTTTTTCCAAGTTGCTCATGATAATGCTTTTACGAAAGTCAATAAAATACGAAATATTCCAATTGATCAGCTACTTAGTAGTTGCGTTACTTCCTCATCTGATAACTCATCAACTTCAGCTAAAATTTGCTCAAGCTCTTCACTTTTTGCTTGCTCCAATTGGGCTCTAACTACTTGTTCAGCTAATTGCGCGATCGTGGGGTTTGCAAATATAATATTTAGAGATAACTCTATAGAGAAAGCTTCCCTCAATCGAGAAATGACCTGAGTTGCTAGAAGGGAATGTCCTCCCAATTCAAAGAAGTTGTCATAAATGCCGACTTCAACCCTGAGAATTTCGCTCCAAATGCCAGTCAGAATTTCTTCTGTTTCTGTGCGGGGGGCAACTAACTCAGCTTCTACTTCCCTCCTAAATATATCTGGTGCAGGAAGAGCCCGCCGGTCTACCTTGCCGTTGGGAGTCAAGGGCAAAGCCTCTAGGAGCACAAAAGCCGATGGCACCATGTAGTTAGGTAGGGAGTGTTGCAAGGAACTACGCAACTGTGGAATCAGCTGGCGAGATAATTTCCCCTGGATAGGATTGCTAGCATAGTCTTGCCAGGATTTGACCAAGCAGTTTGTCTCAAATAAGGGGAGCATTCTATGGGATTTGAATGGTTGATCATGATGCTGGCAAACAACATCATAGCTACCTTTATTATCTGAATCTGACCAACTGATATTGATAACATAGGGTAAATCTTGACTTATGTCCCAAAATTGTTCAGGATCTATTCCCTCGTTCAACTTAATTTCCTTTAAGGTTTTATCAATCTCACCTACATTTGCAAGCTCGTTCTCTCCTGCTAGCAGTTCTTCTAGCTCTAATTCTACCTGGAGACGAGCGTTTGGCACGTTTTTAATCCCAAGTACTTCTGGTTGGGTTTGGGCGAGAATTCGGCGAATGTCTGATATAGTTAGGTTATCTTTGCGCCAATCGCTCCACTGCACCTTAAGGGACGAATTACTCTCCTTACCAAGATGTAAGACGACATCATAGCGGAATCGAGTGAGTTCGTTGTGGTGCATTCCCTGTTTGAGCTGAATCTGAACGTGACTAATTTTATGCAGGTGCTGCTTCAGAGCCTGGAAGAACTCTGGGTCGATGACTAGTTCTTCTTCTTGTCCCATAGCCTGGTGTACACGTTGCCGTAATGCCAGCCTGGAAAGCGAATCTGGAGCCTGGTACAATTGAACAGATGCATGAAAAGCCTCTAAGAGGTTGAGGTTGCGTACATCACTCACAACAATGATACCGCCTGGTTTTACCACCTCTGTTGCCTGTTCCAAGACATCTAACAAATAATCTATGCTGGGGAAATATTGGACTACGGAGCTAAGGATAACAGTATCAAAGGTATCTGGTTCAAACCCTTCAAAGTCATGGGCAGGTTTGTGATAGAGCTTCACATGAGACCAATCTCCTTTTACTTCCTGCAATAGCTGTTCTACATATTGAATAGCATTCTTAGAAAGATCTGTGCCACAGTAATAAGAACAGTAAGGAGCAATCCGAGATAGCACCATACCTGTTCCACAACCAATCTCCAGTACCCTCTCGGGTTCCCAAGTTAAAATCCTCTCTACTGTAGCGTCAAGCCACTCACGCATTTCTTGGGCAGGAATAAGTTCTCCTGTATAACTGTTGTTCCAACCAATAATATTGAATGTTGAATCTTGTGTAGGAGCAGACTGGCTGTAGGTGCTATTGAAAACCTGCTGCCATTGTCCTATTTGCTCATGATTAGACTGGTTAACAGAGTCTTGAGAAGTTGAAGACTTGTCCTGAAGTTTTGGAACCACGTAGGCAATTAGCCTTTGATCACCTTGATGGTCTTCTCTAGTAATGACAATTGTCTCCCGTACCTCTGAATTTTGCGTCAATGCTGACTCAATTTCTCCCAGTTCGATCCGGAAACCACGAACCTTAACCTGATGATCTAAACGACCAAGATACTCGATGTCTCCATTGGGCAGATATCGAGCTAAGTCACCAGATCTATAAATGCGTGCTTCAGGTTGATCATTAAAGGGATTGGAAATGAACCGCTCGGCTGTTAATTCTGGGCGGTTGAGGTAACCTCGGGCCAAACCAGCACCACCAACGTACATTTCTCCTGGAACCCCAATCGGCACAGGTTGTTGATTCTGATCCAATATGTAGACTTGTAGATCGGGAATGGGAATGCCAACAACGCTACTGGTACTGTTGAGGTCGGCTAGAGTCAGTGGACGATAGGTAACATGCACTGTAGTCTCCGTAATACCGTACATATTTACCAATTGAGGAACTAGGTCTCCATGTCTCTCAAACCAAGGCTTTAAGCTTTGCAATTCCAGGGCTTCTCCACCGAAGATAACTAGTCTTAAGCTTAGTTCCTGGGGATCTTTTTTTAACTCATCCTCCACCCGAATGATTTGGCGAAAGGCTGAGGGAGTTTGGTTGAGCACTGTTACTTTCTCCCTGGAAAGCAAGTCGTAAAACTCTTCGGGGGAACGACTGATATTGTAGGGAACTACTACAATTGTTCCCCCATATGATAGAGCTCCCCACAGTTCCCAAACAGAAAAATCGAATGCATAAGAATGGAATAATGTCCAAACATCATTTTCGTTAAAGTTAAACCAAGAAGATGTAGCTGTCAATAGGCGAGCGACATTGTTGTGGTTAATCAATACTCCTTTTGGTTTGCCTGTAGAGCCAGAAGTATAAATGATATAAGCCAAGTTTTCAGGTTTAACTGCAGTAGCTGGATTTTCCTTGCTTTCTGAAGAT
>JAAUYH010024856.1_pt1 | contig 19878 bp, 17 predicted proteins | sample 7278061 | NCBI WGS metagenome assembly JAAUYH01 (sample SAMN14350203, study PRJNA611818) | marine sediment metagenome | isolation source: surface marine sediment (0.6m) | place: French Polynesia: Moorea | collected 2018-08 | reverse complement strand
GTTAATTGAAGGTCAAATCTATTCGATTTCTCTTGAGTAGGCAGGAACGAGAGAGTTTAATAACTAAATGCATTTCCCATTCGAGGGCCAGCTCCATTCGCACCTCGATGGGTTATTGATCCTCGAATGAGACTTATCTCTAGTAAGAGCGCACCAAGAGAAGAAATAGCCAACAACAGCAAGCTCTTAAAATGATGTTCAGCTTGCTGGTCTCCCACTTCCTCATCAAGACATGCTCGGGAAATTAAATATGTCAGCGATTCAATTACAAAATAGGCATTTTGGGTTTGAGATCATCTGATTTCAAAATAGCTTTTCCAGTTAGACAACGCCAATGGTGATCGAATAAATCTGCTCTTTGATTGCGGAAACTAGCCAAGGCTGGTGCTGCGGGAAACGGCCATAAACGATCAAAAATAATTTCGTGGTCGTGCAAACTAAACTGAAGTAAATAAACAGCAGGAGTCGCTGAGAGTTCCTCTAGGAGGTTAGCTCCTAAACGGTAAAGACTTTGACGTTGCTTGGTGGGAAAATCTATTGGTTGTTCATAATAATTCGGGATCGCGCCTTCACCAATTATGTCAGCAAATAACAGTCCCTTATCAGTTAACAATATGGGTAACCAGAGATTTCCTAACCAAGAATCTCCCACACTGATTTTATATCCCAAATTTTTCTCTACCCAATGTCGGCGACGATAAAGATCTTTGCAGGCAGAATAAATTGCTTTACTAGGAAAATCACAATAGTCTGGTAACTGAATGGTCAAGGGACAATAAATAGTGTTAGATTCTTTGTAGGCTATTCTATTGCTTTTTGATGCGAAAGAACCAGCAGAAATAGTCTCAACTATGGCATCTGGAGAGTTAGCATAGATCCCTCTTTTAAGAGCAATTACCATTCTCTCTGTTACTGGCGATGCTGAAATTATTTTGCCTTCTTCGTTAACCTCGGCGTTAATGATGATTAAAGCTTTTTCCATTCCCCTTCCATGGTTGTAAACTACTGCGATTGCTTGGTTCTGATGTTTTGCTTAAGTTAGTATTCGATAATTACTCATTAGTTAGATTTTGGTAACTAAAATTTAAGTCTAAGACCAACGATTGATGTGACTAGACACAATCATAACAAGATTTTGCTCTGTGATGTTAAGGGTCAGGGGTTAGGTGTTTTCCTCGTTCCTGATTCCTTATTCTTCGTTCCTAGTTAATCAATATCTAATGTTAACTTAGGATGAAAATACTCTATTGAATTAATGATTTTTTTAAGAAATATCCTATGGAGCTCCTTGAATATCAAGCCAAAAAATTATTTCGCCAGGTAGGTATTCCTATATTACCCTCTCAAACCATCAAAGATCCCAGACAAATTAAGCAATTACAAATCCCCTATCCTGTGGTCTTAAAATCTCAAGTTAGAGCGGGAGGTCGCGGCCAAGCTGGGGGGATTAGATTTGTGGCCAATACGATTGATGCGATCGCTGCTGCGCGAACTGTTTTTAATTTATCGATCTTGGGAGAGTATCCCGAGGTGATCCTAGCAGAGGCTCGCTATGATGCTCACAAAGAATTATTTTTAGCGATCGCATTAGATTATCAACTTAAACGTCCTGTACTGTTAGGCTCTTCTTCTGGGGGCATGGATGTCAAACTATTACTGAAAAATCTACAGCAGGTGGTAATTGAGACAGAATTTTCCCCTTTTTACGCTCGTCGTCTAGCTTCTCGTATGAATCTGTCAGGGAATTTACTACTTTCAGTTAGTAAAATTATCGAAAAAATGTATAGTTTATTTCAAGCAAAGGATTTAGAGTTAGTAGAAATTAATCCTTTAGGGGTTAATAGTGAAGGAAAATTAATGGCCTTAGATGGCAAAATGACTATTAATCAACATGCTTTGTCAAGACATCCTGAAATTGTTACGTTAAGTAAGGCAATAAATGTTGAGCAAAATTTACAATTGCCCTCGCGAAGTACCTCACCTGCTGCGAAATCAAAAAATGGCAATCAAAAATTAGCCAAAGTTCAATGGTTAGACTGGCAGAATTCTCAGGAGAAAATTGCTGTGATTACTAATGATTGTGAGTTGGCTGTGCTTAGTTGGGATTTAATTTGTCAGAGCAGGAAGCAGCCTGCTTGTGGGATAGTTCTCGATTATAATCTTCAGGATAATGATGGGGAAACTAAGTTTTTTTGTGAACAATTAACAGATATTTTTCAACAATTGCAGTCATTGAAAAATATTAAAGTAGTGTTTATTAATATCTGGGCTTCTCAGGATAGTAATAACGCGATCGCGAAAACTATTTTTGATTATCATCAGGCTGTTACCGATTCTCAGATTGCAATCTCAGAAAATGAGACGAAAAAGACAAAAAAAAATCAGAATCTAGCTATAAATTCTAGTGATTCAACTTCTCAAAAATCACCACCATTCAAGTTTATTATGCGTTTAGTTACTGAAGAAATAGAGCATTATCAAGAAGAATTTAAAACTAATGACATTTACTGGACAAATAACCTTGAAGAAGCAATATCGAAAATAAAAAACTAAGGAATGAAGAACGAGGAATGAGGAAAAGTAAACTATTATTAATTATCTAATTACCAAAAATGAATTGGAATTTTGAAAGTCAAGTTATCGTTCAAGGTATTGTTAAACCTCAAGTTTTAGCCAAAGCTTTAAAGATGAAAGCTTATGGCTCTAATATTGTCGCAGGAATTGGTACAAGGGTGGATGAGGAGGAAGACGAAGCAATTCCTATTTTTGATTTAGTAGAACATGCCTTGTCAGTAGTAGGGGAAGTAGAAACTTCTTTGATTTATGTCGATCCCTATGAAGTATTAGATGCAGTCCAAGAGGCGATCGCTGCTGGAATTAAAAATCTAATTATCTTGACAGAAAATATTCCTCCCTTAGACATTATTGAATTGTTGATTCAAGCACAAAATCATCAAGTATCTATCTTAGGGCCAGGCAGTTCAGGGGTTATTATTCCGAAACAGATATCTTGGGGTAATTTACAGCCTCAATATTTTCAACCTGGCACTATAGGCATAATTGGCTATAGTGAGTATCTGATATATGAAGTAGCTAGAGAGTTAAATCTTTCTGGTTTCGGACAATCGATTGCTATTGGTTTAGGTCAGTCAAAAATGAATGCTTCCGATCTCGCTCAATGGCTAAAAATACTCGATCAAGATCCCAATACGCAAACAATTGTCTGGATCGAAAAAGTAACTAATTTTGAATCTTCTATAGTTAAATGTTTTCGGGAGAATACTAGTAAGACAGTGGTGGCCTATCTAGTAGGTTCTAAAACTCCAGAAGAAAAAACTTTCAAAGATGCGGTAACGATCTTGAGTAATCATTTATCCCATACAATTCCCGCAACTGGTAGCCATACTAAAACTATTAGCATGTTAAAGAAAGCAGGAATTAAAATCGCCAAAAAACCGGCGGAGATTCCTAATTTAATTCCATAACTTTCTTATTTAAATTTTATTTAAGTTGATCTCGCGCGAATAATTTAAAACCCAAAATCAAGGGAAAAATAAATCCCGTTTTCTTGTAAAGAATCTCCTCGCTTCTCCACATCTACTAAAGGAATACCCCAATCAATCCGCGCATTTAAACCATTACCAGCACTAAAATTCAACCCTAATCCTACCGCAGCCAGAAAATCGGTATCAATTACGGCATCATCGTTATTCCAGATGGTTCCTAAATCCACAAAAGGAGTAAGATGCAAAACTCCATCCAATTTACGAACCCGCAAGAGGGGAATTCTCATTTCCGCCCCCGCAGTTAAACCACTATTTGCCAGGGCAAAATCCTGTCGATAACCCCGCACACTATTAGCACCGCCAATACGAAACTGTTCTAGAGGAACTAAATCTGTAGCGGATAATTGAAGATCTCCCCGCAGCACTAATAGAAAATCTTCCTCTAGACGGCGTATCCATTGGCTTTGTCCTCGCCAAGCTAAGAAGAGACTGTCTGGGGCATCGTCGTTAACCGTAGCACCAAAAAGGTCTAAACCTAAACTAAATTGCGATCGCAAAGCCAAAACTTGTTGTTCGTTGCGATTAACATATTCCTGGAAGAATCTGAGGGCACTGATTCTTGTATTGCCATCTTCATCAGCACCAGGAGATAGAGGAAAAGGATCGTCGAGAACCTTAGTATTGCTGTCTTGATAGGAAAAAGTCATTCCCAGAGTAAATTCCCGCCGCGGGGAGTTAATCAAGGGTTGGCGCAGACCAAACTCAAGATATTGGGCTTCTGTTTCAATATCTAGAGGAGTAAAAGGATCTTCGATGATATCGTTGCTACTGATCCCATAAGCCATCCGTAGCGTCCCATTTTTAGCATTAATGGGTATGCCATAGGAAAAGTCGAGATTATTACTGCCTTCGGTATTGATATAGTCAAAGGTGATTCTGTCACCAAAACCTAATAAATTAGAATGTTCTAAGCCTGCGCCACGGCGATTAGTACCGACAGTTGGCGATCTTTGATTATCAAATTTAGTGTTAATCCTAAAGTTATCAGCTTCTTGGATGTCTATTTCTAATAAACTCGTACCAGGACTAATTCCGGCAGATAATTCAGCAGAAACATTTTCAATTAAAGGATCAAGACGCAAGATTTGGAGAGCTTCGAGTAAAGAGTCTACATTAATAGGAGTTTCACTATAGCGTTCGATACGACTGCGAATATAGCCAGGATTGAGGCGTTTGGTGCCTTTAATATTAATATCTTCAAGTGTTCCTTCTAGCACTGCAATTTTAACGATTCCATCATCCAGTTCCTGAGGAGGAATATAAGCACCAGAGTTGACATAGCCTTGTTCAGTGTAAAGTTTGGTAATGGCACTGCGAGCTTGAAATAGTTCGGCTAAAGATAAAGGACGATTTTGATATTCGGCAAGGATGGTATTAATATCTTCAGGAGGAAAAACACTATTACCGATAACTTCAAAACGATTCACAGTAATTTGTTCCGGAATATCGTCTATATTCCCAGTCGCCGAAACCAGATCGGGATCTGAGTCTGATTTGCTGGAGTCCGATATTTGGAGAATGGATTCAGTAGCCGAGTCCCCAACAGGAGATTCATTTAAGATTTCTATCTCTTGAGCTCTTAAGGATTGTGGGGTGAAACTCGCCAAAAGTAACGAACCAGTAATAACTGGAACCAATACTTTTTTTCTGACTATTTTTTTAATGGGGTTAGAGGACAAAAATATCCTGGAGACTTCTGTACTTACCATATATACCTGCTAATCTGCCCTGATCGGAATCACAGTTATAACATTCCCCAAACTTGCCCAAAATTCACAATCATTAATTGGAAAATATCATCTTTGATTTTCTCGAAAAGCGATCGCTATTTATCAGACTTAGTTTTTTATTTACTGGTTAAAACTGTTGATCTAGAGTGGGGGTTAGCTGATAAGTCAAAAAGAATCGTATTTTAATAAAAATAAGATCATAGAAGAGATAAAAGAAGATATATTCGATAATTTGCCCCAGAAAAGCTCTATAAAATCTAAATATCCTTTTTTTCGGGACTTATTACCTCTTTAATCCCCAATCTCCGATCCCCAATCTCCCACTCGCTATAAACAATTTGTTAAGAATGCCCAGATACCTGAAATTACCTTGGATTATTGTAGAAAGACTGAATAACAAAAGTAACTTATATTTTCCTTAAATCTACATATGGCAGATTTTCCTTGGTTAACGATTAGTATTCTCTTTCCCGTTGCAGCCGGGTTGCTGATTCCCTTTATCCCCGATAAAGACGGTAAAACAGTGCGCTGGTATGCTCTCGTGATTGCTTTAATTGATTTTGCAATTATTGTTTACGCTTTCTATAGTAGTTATGACTTTGCCAATCCTGATTTACAACTAGTTGAAAGTTACACTTGGATCCCGGAATTAGATCTTAAATGGTCAGTAGGGGCGGATGGTTTATCCATGCCCTTAATTCTTTTGACTGGGTTTATTACTACTCTGGCGATTATGGCAGCTTGGCCAGTTAGTTACAATCCCAGACTGTTCTATTTCTTGATGCTAGCGATGTATGGTGGGCAAATAGCAGTCTTTGCCGTCCAGGATATGTTGCTCTTTTTCCTCGCTTGGGAGCTAGAATTAGTACCTGTATACCTCATTCTTTCCATTTGGGGCGGTAAAAAGCGTTTGTATGCTGCCACCAAATTTATCCTCTATACTGCGGGGGGTTCCCTGTTTATCCTGATCGCTGGTTTAACAATGGCGTTTTATGGCGACAATGTAACCTTCGATATGAGCGCGATCGCAGCTAAAGATTATTCTTTTAATCTACAGTTATTATTGTATGGTGGCTTCTTGATTGCCTATGGCGTAAAACTGCCGATCTTTCCCCTCCATACTTGGCTTCCTGACGCTCATGGTGAAGCCACAGCACCAGCCCATATGTTGCTAGCGGGTATTCTCTTAAAAATGGGAGGTTATGCCTTACTGCGCATGAATGTTGGGATGCTCCCCGATGCCCATGTTTTCTTCGCTCCAATACTAGTTATTTTAGGGGTAGTAAATATTATCTATGCGGCATTAACTTCTTTTGCCCAAAGAAATCTCAAACGCAAAATTGCCTATTCTTCAATTTCCCACATGGGTTTTGTCTTAATTGGGATTGCCTCTTTTACTGATTTGGGAACCAGTGGCGCTATTTTGCAGATGATTTCCCACGGTTTAATTGGAGCGAGCCTCTTCTTTATGGTCGGAGCGACCTATGATCGCACCCATACTCTGATGCTAGATGAAATGGGTGGCATCGGGAAGAGAATGAAGAAAATATTTGCGATGTGGACAACTTGTTCTCTAGCATCCCTAGCGTTACCTGGAATGAGTGGGTTTGTCGCCGAGCTAATGGTATTTGTGGGTTTTGCTAACAGTGATGCCTATAGCAATACTTTCAAAATCATCATCATTTTCTTGATGGGAGTCGGTGTGATTTTAACTCCCATTTATCTACTATCAATGTTACGGGAAATGCTTTATGGTCCAGAAAATCAAGAATTAGTAGAACATACCAAACTAATCGATTCTGAACCTAGAGAGGTTTTCATTATTGCTTGTTTAATGATCCCTGTCATCGGTATTGGTTTATATCCCAAAATAGTTACCCAGATTTATGATTCCACTAATCATAAGCTAACGGCATTGTTACGTAACTCTTTACCTAGCTTGGTTCAGGAAGCAGCTGTTACTTCTAAACAATCTGCTATGGTTTCTGCCACTGCACCAAAAATTGCAGAAATTCCATAATCTGATAATTAATTAATCGCAATATTAATTATAAAATTTCCCACGATAAATCTATTTTTAGAGAATAAACGTGGGATTTTTTTTGACAAAAATTTTATCCAACCATCAACCAGGAAAAACTTCACTACTAAATGATTCGATTTATAGTTAATCTTAATTCCCGAAAGGTTGCAGATTCAATAGTATCATCGCCTTTAAACGCTTTAGTTTGATACTCAAGACATTGCCAACATTCTTTGGATGGGTTTGAGTGCAGCAGCCCGGATATCTTCTGGTAAAGTGATCTCTGGAGTTTTATTTTTCATTGCCAGATATAGTTTTTCTAAGGTATTTAAGCGCATATGAGGACATTCATTACAAGCACAATTATTGATTGCCGGTGCCGGAATAAAATGTTTGTCTGGTGCTGCTTTTGCCATCTGATGAATGATTCCTGGCTCTGTAGCGACGATAAAATCTTTGATCTGACTCTCTTGAGAATATTTTAGTAAGGCAGTGGTTGAACCAATATATGTGGCATGGCGCAGGACGGACGATTCACATTCAGGATGGGCAATAACTTCTGCTTCGGGATATTCTACTTGTAGTTGCACAATTTTCTTTTCAGAAAAGGTTTCATGTACCATGCAGCTACCTTGCCACAATACCAAATCTCTACCTGTTTGCTCCATGACATAGCGACCTAAATTACGGTCTGGAGCAAAGATAATTGGTTGATCTTCAGGAATTTGCTGGACGATTTTAACTGCATTGGAACTAGTACAGATAATGTCGCTCATGGCCTTGATCTCGGCAGTGCAATTGACGTAGGAAACAACGAGATGACCAGGATGAGCTTCTTTAAAAGCTTTAAATTCTGCTGGAGTACAGCTATCGGCTAAGGAACAACCCGCATCTAAATCTGGCAGTAATACTAATTTATGGGGATTAAGAATTTTTGCTGTCTCTGCCATGAAATGAACCCCAGCAAACACGATCACGTCAGCATTTGTATTGGCTGCTTGTTGAGATAAACCAAGAGAATCGCCAATATAGTCTGCAATATCTTGAATATCCGAGTCTTGATAGTAATGAGCTAGAATAACGGCGTTTAATTCTTTTTTTAGCTTAGATATCTCTTCGAATAAATTATGAGGAAGGTTATTTTGAGGTTTATTGAGGGCAGTGGCAAACACGATCGCAAATAGTCCTTAAGGTTAACAGTTGTTAAATTATAGTTACTTTTACCATAAATATTGTAACCCATTTTACCAGCAAAAAGCTTGGCTCACTCATCAGCCCCTAACGGGAAAGTCAAAATACTACTAAGATCTAGATTGCCGCCACTAATAATGACACCGATTCTTTTTTCTGGTGCAGTAACAATACCTTCTAATAATGCTGCGGTAGCTAATGTTCCAGTGGGTTCAACAACAATTTTGAGGCGAGATAATAAAAAATTTAGAGTACGAAGAATGGCATCTTCGGAAACGGTAACCATCTCATCGACATAATGCAAAACTAGAGGAAAGGTTAATTTACCCAGAGAAGGAGTTCTGGCGCCATCTGCTATGGTATCTGGATTATGCACAGTATGTAATCTTCTGCTATAAAAAGACTTGGTCGCATCATCTGCTTGTTCTGGTTCGACACCAATTACTCGACAATTAGGTAATAAAGTTTTAGCCGAGATCGCAGAGCCAGATAATAAACCACCGCCACCACAACAGACTAATAACAGATCTAGTTCTCCTACTTGTGCGATTAATTCCTTAACAACTGTACCTTGTCCAGCAATAATATCGGGATGATCATAGGGGGGAATAACTACTAAATCTTTTTCTTGAGCTAGTTTTCTGGCTATTTCTTCTCTGATTGTGGTGGCTGGTTCATAAAGAACAATTTCTGCTCCATAGCCACGAGTCGCTGCTAGTTTGACTTCTGGTGCATTTCTCGGCATGACAATAGTAGTCGGAATATCTAATAGTTTACCAGCAAGTGCGATCGCCTGAGCATGATTTCCTGAAGAATAAGTAATGACCCCTTGTTGCTTTTGCTTAGCAGATAATTGGCACAGAGCATTATAAGCACCACGAAATTTAAATGAACCAGTTCGTTGCAGGTTTTCACATTTAAAAAACACCTTAGCATTGGTTAGCTGGTTAACAGTCCGAGAAGTAACAATAGTTGTAATATGTGCTTGGTTTTTCAGACGGTTAGCCGCTGCTTCTATGTCGGCGTAGTTGACAGGTAAAATACCGTTTGTGAAATTGTTGGAATTGAATTCATTCATCTGCTATTACTATTTCGCCCCTAGACACTAAAATTCACAAAAGTCAATTTACAACAATTATTATAGTTTTATATGAGATTAAAACAAACTTTACCAGAATAGATAAATATTCATAAAGCTTTTTTTATTAAGCGTTATACTTTTCTGCCTTGCCGCAAAGGCAGTTATGATTTTCTTGGCTGATATCTATTCTTTGGCTGCTATAATCCCATTCTTGTCAAAATCCTCAACTTTCAATCCCCAAACCCCAATGAATATATCCAATAACATGTTAGGCATCATGATTGGCGGAATTTTACCGGCCTTACTCTATGGAGTTTCCATAATTGCTATGAAAGCTGGAGCAGAATATAAAATATCTACTTCGTCCTATTTAATGGTTATTGGCATAGTAATTTTTATCGTCGGCTTGCTTTCTAAACAAATACTTAATTTTCCACGAACCCCAGCAACTTTTGCCGGATTAGGATTTGCGATTGCATCGGGAGCCCTTTGGGCATTAGGAACGACTTTAGTAAATTATTCTATGGTTAAGTTTGGCACTCCTATCGCTATCCTCACTCCTCTCTATAATATGAATACTCTGGTTGCTGTATTAGGTGGAATGTTACTTTTTGCAGAGTGGAAAACAGTACAATCGCTACCGGTATTTATTGGCACAATTTTAGTTGTTTGTGGAGGAGTACTACTATCGAAGTCTTAAAATTGTATAGATTTTTGTAACTACCAAAAAAATAGAGACGCTCTTTTAAAAGTGAGACGTCTCTATTTGTAATTACTAATTACTTAATAAATGCAATTTTTAGTAAAGTTCTTCTTCTTGATGGGTAGCGATAGTGCAATCAGAAGTAGCATAAGCGACACAAGTAAGAACAAAACCAGATTCGATCTGATCGTCGTCTAGGAAAGATTGATCAGATTGATCTATAGAACCCGCTTCGATTTTGCCAGCACAAGTAGAGCAAGCACCTGCACGGCAGGAATAGGGGAGATCTATGCCTTGCTCTTCAGCAACGTCAAGAATATATTCATCATCAGGTACTGTAATAGTCTCGGTACCGTCTGGTGTTTTTAAAGTTACTGTATATTCAGCCATGTGTTAATCCTCTTGTATAAATGAAACGGCAGTCGTTTTCTTTTCCCTGAAGCTTTATCTATTTCTGTTTGAGAAATAAATTGTGACTTCAGCGGAATTTAATGTTCACTTCTGATACTACGCGAAAAAGATAAAAAGAATGAGCAGCATTAGTAATGAGATTCTTAATTTAACTTAAAATAAGTTTTGCTTATGAAAAACCTGGAAGGATAGACTATGATAATTTGAATCCATAGATTGAGTTGTAACAAAGACATCACAATTGTTTACTGAGATACATGATCTGGTGATTTATCTTTTATTTATCCGAAAAATAACTATAACTAATAGTTATATATAAAATTAATTAATTAATAGTTGTTTTAGACATGAAAACCTTAAAAGTTGGCATCGTTGGTACTGGATATGCGGCGAAAAAACGAGCAGAAGCTATCTTAGCAGACAAAAGAGCAGAATTGGTTTATGTCACAGGGAACAGTCCTGAGAAAATTCAAGATTTTTGTCGAACTTTTTCTATTACTGGCATAGATTCTTGGCAACAATTGATTAATCGAGCAGAATTAGACTTAATTTTTGTCTGCACTATTAATCGAGATCATGGAGCGATCGCCAGTGCCGCCTTAGAAGCATCAAAGCATGTGGTTGTAGAGTATCCCCTCGCTCTTGATTTTTCTGAAGCAGCAGCTCTTCTTCCTTTAGCTGCCAGCAAAAATAAATTGCTGCATATCGAACATATTGAGTTAATTGGTGGTTTGCATCAAGCGATGAAACAGCATCTGTCCGATATTGGCAATGTTTTCTATGCTCGCTATATCACGATCGCGCCGCAACGAGAAGTTCAAGCTAGCTGGAAATACCATCGGGAGATGTTGGGGTTTCCGCTGGCTGCGGCATTATCCCGCATTCATCGTTTAACGGATTTATTTGGTGAGGTAGAGACTGTAACCTGTCGCGATCGCTATTGGGATGTCCCGAATACTGACTATTTTAAAGCTTGTTTATGTAATGCCCAATTACATTTTTGTAACGGGATTATTGCCGATATTACCTATGGGAAAGGGGATGTTTTTTGGCATGGTCAGCGTACTTTTGAAATTCATGGCGATCGGGGAACTTTAATTTTTGAAGGACAAAAGGGAACCTTGGTTAGGGACAAAGAAAAGATGGAGATTCCAGTTGTTAGTCGTCGGGGTTTATTTACTAAAGATACGACAATGATTTTAGATTATTTAACTAATAATGTACCTTTGTATGTCGAACCTGAAGCTAGCCTTTATGCTTTAAAAGTAGCCGAAAAAGCTCGCCAAGCTTCAGCAACTGGTCAAGTAATTAAAGTAATAAGTAATAACTGAAGTTTAGACTAACGAAAAGATAATACTAAAAAATAGAGATTTCGGTTACTATCTAGATTAATTGCTAAAGTTTATTTAAATTTTTTTAATTGTCTTCTTAAAGCTTTTTCTGGTATTTATCGAATACGATCTGGCTTCTCATGCTTAACAATTATTAAGGAACTATGATTACTTAATAGCTCCACAACATTCAACCAATATTCTAAATTATCATCTTCCTTGCGATTATCTAATACTAGAACATCAAGATAACTTTTAGTCAGGAAAAATTGATGGATAGGGTGATAAACTTCTTGCCCGCCACAATCCCAAATATTGATATCAAACTTTCGTTTATTATCTAGCCAAAACCATATTTAATAACATCAATACCTTTTGTTTTAGTTTTAGATATTGACTCTAGTTTATCAACAATTTCTAATGATTTGTTATGATTGTTAGCTTCGATAGTTTTTCTTAGTTCCAGTAATTAGGGACTTGCGTAGAAATAGAATCCCAGCCATGCAATTGTATTGTCGAAGTAGCAACCAAATGATTGGTACAGTATTAAGCCGCAAGTCCCTTATTCCATTTTTTACATATTTTTTAGCCAGCTTACAGCCAATCAAAAAGTGATTTTAAAATTCTCTTACACAAATTATAATATTGTTTATATAGCAATTTTATACAAGTGAGTTACATAGTGCTTTACTTTAGGGAACAGCGATTGTTTTGAATGTCAAGTACGATTCTTGCGCCTCTACACATAATTTATCTTACTTGAAAGTTATCTGCGTTTATCGGTGTTCATCTATGGATAATATTCACAACTTTATGTAATAGCTAAAAGCTAAAAGTTACTTGCTGGAATTATATTATTAAATAAAAAACAACAAAAAAAATGTAGGGTAGTACATAGTAGTACCCTACAGATATTAATTTTTCACTGGATAATTAGTAAGCTTTTGATTTATTTAGTTTCAGAAAACTCCGCATCGATAACATCATCTCCACCAGTACTAGCACCAGCGCCAGCATCAGCACCAGGGGCACCAGCGCCAGCATCAGCATCAGCATCAGCACCAGGGGCACCAGCGCCAGCAGTAGCTTCCGCACCAGCTTGTTGATAAACACTGCTACCGATAGTGTAAAGAACTTGCTGCAATTCAGGCATTAGAGTCTTAATTTTTTCATCATCTTCTGCTGCAAGTGCATCTTTGAGATCTTTAATCAAGCCTTCTGCCTTAGTTTTATCAGCTTCGGGAACTTTGTCTCCCAATTCCTTGAGTTGTTTTTCTGCTTGATAGACCAAAGAATCAGCTTGGTTTTTACGATCAATAGCTTCGCGACGCTCTTTATCTTGTCCAGCATTGGCTTCAGCTTCTTGAACCATGCGATCTACTTCATCATCAGGTAAGGTAGAAGCTCCAGTAATACTAATAGATTGTTCTTTTCCTGTACCTTTATCTTTAGCCGCAACATTTAAGATTCCGTTAGCATCAATATCAAAGGTAACTTCAATTTGGGGTACACCGCGAGGTGCAGGAGGAATGCCATCAAGACGGAAAGTTCCTAAACTCTTATTGTCTTTAGCAAATTCTCTTTCTCCTTGTAGAACATGAATTTCTACATTGGTCTGACCATCCACTGCGGTGGAGAAAGTTTCGGATTTTTTAGTGGGGATAGTAGTGTTGCGAGGAATAATTTTGGTCATGACGCCACCCAAGGTTTCTACCCCAAGGGATAGAGGAGTCACATCCAGCAGCAAGATATCTTTGACTTCTCCGGCTAATACCCCAGCTTGAATCGCTGCTCCAACGGCTACTACTTCATCTGGATTAACAGTTTGATTGGGAGACTTATCTAGGATTCTTTTGACTAGTTCAACAATGGCGGGAATTCGCGTCGATCCTCCTACCATAACGACTTCATCAATAGCATCGTTACTGATTTTGGCATCTTTCACCGCTTGTCTTACGGGAACCGCACAGCGATCAATTAGATCAGAGCAGAGTTCTTCGAACTTTACTCTGGTTAAAGAGATATCTAGATGTTTTGGTCCTTCTTGAGTCGCGGTGATGAAGGGAAGATTGATATCCGACTGAGTAGTACTAGAAAGCTCGATTTTAGCTTTTTCTGCGGCTTCGGTAAGACGCTGTAAGGCTTGATTATCTTTTCTAAGATCGATTCCTTCGTTGCGTTGGAATTCTTCTGCTAGGTAGTCAACAATTTTTTTGTCGAAATCATCACCACCAAGATGGGTATCCCCAGAAGTTGCTAGTACTTCAAAAACACCATCTCCTACTTCGAGAATAGATACGTCAAAAGTTCCACCACCAAGGTCAAAAACGAGGATAGTTTCGTTACTTTTTTTGTCTAAACCATAAGCCAAAGATGCTGCTGTAGGTTCGTTGATAATTCTGAGTACTTCTACCCCAGCAATTTTTCCTGCGTCTTTGGTTGCTTGACGTTGGGAATCGTTGAAATAAGCAGGAACGGTAATTACTGCTTGAGTTACGTTTTCTCCTAAATACTTACTCGCATCTTCGATGAGTTTACGAAGAACTTGAGCGGATATTTCTTCGGGAGCAAATTGCTTGTCTTGAGCAGGGGATTCTAGTTTAACGTTACCGTTGCCATCTCTAGCAACTTTGTAAGCTACTTCTTTTGATTCGTTGGTAACCTCGTCGAATTTTCTCCCCATGAAACGTTTTACGGAATAGAAGGTGTTTTGAGGGTTCATAACACCTTGACGTTTCGCGATTTGCCCCACGAGGCGATCGCCATTCTTGGCATAGGCTACAACTGAGGGAGTGGTTCTAAATCCTTCTGCATTGGCAATTACGGTAGGTTTGCCTCCTTCCATAACTGCTACACAAGAGTTCGTAGTTCCTAAATCTATACCAACAACTTTTGCCATATAAAGGGATACTCCAAAATTTAACTACAAAACTAAAAGTTTTTTTATGGGTTACTACATACACTGCTCTGAGTATGATCGTCTCAAGGACCTCGCCTCAGTCGGTGTGTTCCTACTCTCTATACTGAAGCGAAGAATCTATCTTTGGTAGTGTAGTTTTCCGAACCTTTAGTGTTGAAAGTTAAACTATGAGTATGGTTGGTAAGTAAGCAATTACTAATCATTGCTCAGGGAATAATCCGGTACCGAGGAGAGTTTCTGTGTAGAATTTGATAGTTTATTAAGAATTTTTAGGCTTTCTTGTTGACAGGTACTGACTAAACTAACTAAATCTAAGTTCGGCATTTCTTGACGACAAGTAGCACAATACCAGTAGGTTTTACGTTGCTTCCAATGTTTCAATAATAGATTGGCACAGCAGGGACAATTATTCATAATTTTAAAAACTTTATATTTATTTTCTGAAATTCACCCCCACTCTAACAAACAGAAATGATTTTGCTGTTAATTAGGCTACATCTTATCGATTTTGTTAAAATAACTTAAAGTTATGGTGATCTTTAAAAGGGCACCTCGAAAAATTGACCTGGCCTCACAAACTTATAGCTGGAACCCTTGAAAATTCTTCAATTATTCTTAATAAACTTGGATTAATCGAAGTACCCTAAAGTAATCGTGATTTTTTAGTCGGCAATTATATTTAACAATTTTTTTTTAGCCAAAAATAGATATAAATCTTTGTATTTAATTATCTATAAAACCTAGACTTGTGAACGACTCATTCAAATATCAATAATTCCCACTATAAAAATACGCCTGATGTGAATTAGCTGTATTCATTTAGTTACTATAGCAATCCTATGTGAGTCATGAAAATGGATAGTAGTGTTAGCATTTTGCTCATGCTCGCACTTTTTAACAAATGGTTTCGGATTGCTATGGTTTTTAGTTCTTAGCTCTTAGCTTTATTAACTGAAGATAGAAACCAATTTGCCTAAAAATAACTTATTAATTAACATTAGACGTAAAAATATAAGTGTCAAGACCTCAAGAAAACTTTTCTGGACAACATGCTTTGATTACTGGCGGCTCTAGTGGTATTGGCAAAGCAGTGGCGAAATTATTAGCTAAACGAGGAGCGAATATATCTATCATTGCTCGAGACGGCGCTAAACTAGAAACTGCCAGACAAGAGATATCTGCCTCAATTATTGATTCTCAACAAAGGATTTTGGCAATAACCGCAGATGTTACTCAACAAAAAGCCATAGAGTTTGCCCTGAAACAAGCAATCGCTGATCTAGGTCGTCCCCAGATTCTTATTACCTCGGCAGGAATCGCGATTCCTGGATATTTTCAGGAATTATCTTTGGCAACTTTTCACAAAACGATGGCGGTTAACTATTTTGGTTCTTTGTATGCCATTAAAGCGGTATTACCGGAAATGATTGCAGCTGGGCAAGGACATATTATCTTAATTTCTTCTGGAGCAGGTTTAATTGGTTTATATGGATATACAGCTTATAGCTCTTCTAAATTTGCTCTGAGGGGATTAGCAGAATCACTCAGAGGAGAACTTAAACCCCATCAAATCAAAGTTTCGATAGTTTATCCTCCCGACACAGATACACCCCAACTAGCAGCTGAAAATAAAACTAAGCCCCCAGAAACTAAACTGATCACCGAAACAGCTCAACTTTGGACTGCTGAAGGAGTTGCTCAAGAAATTATTAAAGGAATGATTCAAGAAAAATTTGCGATCGCGCCTGGCTGGGAAATGACTCTTTTAAATAGATTACATAGTATAATTAGAGAATTGTTAAATTGGTATTTTGACAAAATTGCCGGTAAATATCGCAAAAATAAATAATTACAAATAAAGACTTCCGGCAAAAACTAAGATTACTTATAAAGTAAAATGTTCTTGAAATTCATCGCGGGTCATGGGTTGACTTACCGTAATACCTTCTCCTCCTAAGATCTCTAAAGGTTTACCTTCGACAGTAATCCAAACTTTACTATTGGAGTCTAAACTAGTAGCGGTATAAACCACTTGAGCAAGTCTGCTAGTCATAGATGCACTGCCACCACCCGAAACAAATTCTTGAGAAAGATCTACTTTGATTCCCTCTTCCGTAGTGGCTAGAGCTAATAACTTGGTTCCTTCGGGAATTGTGGAAGTATATTCATCTGATTTACTTGGTCCTGCTAGTAATTGAGAGAAAATATTTTTGAGGATCTCATCAGCGGTTACGGAGGTCGGAAAACTCAAAGTTTTTGGAACCAAATCTATCCTATTCTCTTGCGGATTGAGCCAATAATAAATTGCAACTTGTTCTTGTACTTGAGATATTGGCTCTTTTTGGGGATGAGTAGGGTTTTCTTGAATAGTGGCATCAGGAATAGAGGGTTGATTGACGCTATCCCAGGAAGATTTTATCCACCAAGTTGCACCACCAAGAGCTAAAATAATTGCTGCTATTCCAGCGAACCAAGTAAGAGGAAAACGATTATGTTGCTTGCCATTGTGCATGGATGATTCTCCTAATATTAGAGAAGGCTATTTAAGGTTTAACTAATTTAGTTAAGTTTGTGGTAACCGATTTGGTTTCAATCCGAGTAAAACCGACTAACTCTATTTTGTCTTCTGTTACTTCTAATTGTAAGAGACGAGCTAAGATTCCTAAACTTTCTAGACTAGTTAGTTGTAAGCGATCGCTGATTCCTTGAGCGAATCCTCCTAATAATCTTTCTGACATCTGACGCCCATTTACTGTTCCTTTGGGGTTGACAAGCTGAATTTTTGTCCCGGCAATAACTTCAATTCCTAATTCTAAGGAGATCGCTATTTCCCGATTGCTATTTTGATTGATTCCCGAACGACTTAATTTTAGCTCTACTTTTATTCGATTACCAGGGAGCAAATCTATTTGCGGAGCAAATAATTCGTAGGTACGAGAAGAATTTCCTGCTCTTTTAGCGACTAAACTATTTAAATTTTCTTGTAATTGTTGACGTAATGTTTCTGATTGTAAAGCTGTAGTTAAATCGGCTTCGGTAATGATAATTCTCGCTGCGGCTTGTAGGGGTTGCTGGAGGGAATTTCTCAAATCTTCGAGATTACTGTTGCTCAGAGCTTTGAAATCAACAGAGATCGGATCAGTTTCTAATTCTAAAACATCAATTCTCAAATCTTGTTTAAGAACAATACCTCTAGTAGCAATTCTCAGCTTGTCTAGTTTGCCATCAATTAATTGATAATTAGGACGGTTATCAACGCGTACCTCTAGGGTTTCAACTGATTCTACATTAGAGCTGAGGGCATTTTCTGCGATCACATCAGCAACCCATCCTCCATTAGATAGAGCCGATAACACCCCCGAAAAAATAATTGTAATTAACTCCATAATTTTGGATAACTAACAAATGATAACTGTTTACTGTTTACTGAAGTTACCCTGGATCAACGCGCATTAAAACCTGTCCAAATTCTACCGGTTCACCATTTTGTACCAAAATCTCGACTATCTGACCCGCAACTTCTGCTTCTAGCTCATTCATTAGCTTCATTGCTTCGAGGATACAGACAGTTTGACCAGTGGTAATGCGATCGCCAATATCTACAAAAGGAGGATCGTCAGGTGTGGGAGCGCGATAAAAAGTCCCCACCATAGGAGAAGTAATATCAAGCCATTTTTTCTGATCTATTGGCGCAGATGTAGGAGATTCTGGAGTTACAGCAGTTGACTCGACAACTGGAGCAGTCGGAGCCTCCACGGTCTTAGTTGGTAACACTTCTTGCGCAATCAAGTTTGATTCGCTAGCACTAACCACTGAGTCTTTACGCAATGTGAGTTCAAAATCATCACTTTTGAGAGTGAATTCGGTAATATCGGTTTTAGCGATCACCGATAATAGTTCGCGGAGTTCTTGAAAATCTACAGACACGGATTATATAACCTATCTCTATCTAGTAAGTAATTTTTGTTGATACAAGATTAACAACTATTTATTTGAGAAAAAGGAATTTAATTTTCTCTACCTAAATAAGAACCATCACGGGTATCAACCTTAATCTTTTCTCCAATGGAAATAAATAGCGGCACCATTACCTGTGCTCCGGTTTCTACTATAGCTGGCTTAGAACCGCCTGTCGCAGTATCACCTTTGACTCCAGGATCGGTATCAGTTACTTCTAGAATTACAGATGTTGGTAGATCGACATCTAAAACTTGATCGTTCCAGAAGACGACATTGACTTCCATTTCTTCTTTAATATATTTAGTGCGATCGCCCATTTTATCGGGAGAAATACGAGTTTCTTCATAGGTTTCCATATCCATAAAGACATATTCGTCACCATCTTTATAGGTATGTTGCATAGTACGCTTTTCGATATTTGCTTGAGGTACGGTTTCCCCAGCACGGAAAGTTCGCTCTACCACGTTTCCCGTCTGAGCGTTTTTGAGTTTGGTGCGCACAAAAGCTGAACCCTTACCTGGTTTAACATGGAGAAATTCCACCACTCGCCATACAGAACCATCTAACTCGATAGTCACGCCAGTACGAAAATCGTTACTAGAAATCATAAGAAGCTAAAAATAATATGAGTAAAGATTAGTAACTCATTCTACACTGATTAGTTCCCGAATAAGTTTTGTCATAACGCGATCAGAGCCTGAAAGTTGAAATTCTTTACAAAAAAGATTCAAGGAAGACTTGTCTCATACTTTGTTAAGTCTTCGCTAATAAAAAAATAGCAGTACCAAATCATTACACTACCAGCGTTAATGTTCATTGCTTTCTTTGCCCTAGAGCTTTTAAAGGGGAGTGTCAAAGGAGTAAATCTTGAGCAAGCTAATTTAAAAGAGGTCAATCTCAGCGAAGCTACTTGAATCAATGCTCATTTATAAAGATACGGATTGCCTTTTATCTAATCTCCT